>Ga0190344_1000010_pt1 | contig 124383 bp, 88 predicted proteins | sample 48721323_MG_FD_161662 | JGI IMG/M metagenome (GOLD analysis project Ga0190344, IMG submission 161662) | Hydrothermal vent microbial mat bacterial communities from Southern Trench, Guaymas Basin, Mexico - 4872-13-2-3_MG | ecosystem: Environmental > Aquatic > Marine > Hydrothermal vents >... | reverse complement strand
CCCATACTAATCATTATAGGATCACTTGCTCCCATTTTCAAGTGGCAATTGATTTTTCCAAGATATTCTATTCATTTGACTAGATATATATAGATTTAAATAGAAATTAAGCAACAGTTAATTGCTCCGATTTATGGACAAATCTTTGTTTCGTGAAAACCTTGTGTCTGATTGCCCATTAACCAATACATCCGCCCATCCAATCAATAAAGTAAGGTATGGAAGCAAGCATGGCTAGAAACGACAATAATTCCGTCAAGAAAATATACAAGTGACTTCTTTTAATCATTTTGATAACCATGAGAACAGCTCAAGCAAAAAAAACCATTAGCAAAAAACCACAACCAAACATAATCACATTGTTTCCAACTATTTGTAACAAATACTGAAAACCACACCAGCATAAAAATTTGGAAAAACCAACAGAGTACTAAATTAGAGAGACTAATTTTTCTTAACATTCTGGTTTTCAAAGGACAACCGCGTATCAAATGCCAGAAGTGAAAAAGTGAAAGGGGCAAAAGCTGGGGTGGTGAAAAGGAGGTTCCAACGGGTTCTAAAACTTGAGCCAATTTTTATTCCGCTTAAGTATTTATTTTTAAAAACAATCGCGTCGGCAAAAGTTTCGCAGAGCGAATTTTGCCGACGCGTTTAAATATCATTTAAATCATTAATCATTAATCATTAATCATTAATCATTAATTATTTTCACCGCCCCTTTCCCCTAGCCCCTTTGTTAGGTGGCGGCTTGATCCGGCTTAGCCATTTCCTCACGCACCACGTCCATATCTAATGCCTGTGCCTTGCTAATGACTTCATCAAGAGCCGGAGCCGGCAAAGCACCCGGCTGTGAGAAAATAATGATTTGCTCTCTAAAAATCATCAGGGTAGGAATAGAACGAATTTGAAAATTACCCGCTAAATCCCGTTCTTCCTCTGTATTCACCTTGGCAAACACCACATCCGGGTATTTCTCAGAGGCGCTTTCAAAAATGGGCCCAAAAGAACGGCAGGGTCCACACCAAGGTGCCCAAAAATCAACCAGCACGATGTTACTGTCTGCTATCGTTTGCTCGAAATTGGCTTGTGTTAATTCAACGGTTGCCACGCGACTTCCTCATATTGAATGTTATAGAAACTCTTAAGTAGGTAAACATAAATTCTTTAACTTGGCAAATGAATATTTTCAGAGCTACAAGGATTCGTTATAATAACGGATTAAAGCAACTACAAGGATTCGTTATAATCCAAAATATAAAGTCCTTTCATCAATGTTAAAACTCTCGGCTCTGGCATTTTGAAACCCGTTTGGAAAATTTGAAAGAAGGGTAGCGTTCCTGAGTTTTCTTTCATCCGTATCAATCTTCTTAAATAACAATTGGTTAAATTTATTACTCTAATGATATTTAAACAAAACTTCGCGCCGGCGAATATACCGATATTAATCCTAAACGTTTTGTTTCTGAGCAATCCCAAAGAAATGAGATAACTAATTATTATTTATATAGAAATCTTTTAAACACGAAATTTTCCTTTACAAAAAAAAATGGGCGAACCATATAGATGCCCAGAAAATTTCTGTGCCAAACCGCTTCGCTAAGCCAAACCGATAAGGTTTTTACCGGGAACAAAACTTTTCTGGATGACTATAAGTTAAAAAACTTTTGTGTACCTACTTATGACATACTTTGGACAACAACGCTCACTCACGCTCCTCAAACAAAAGCAAGGTTTTACTTTGCTTGAATTATTAGTGGCGCTGGCAATCTTCGCCGTGATTGCGGTGATGGCCTACAGTGGCTTAGACACCGTTCTCACAGCACGTCTGCAAACCGACCAACATGCTGCCCAATTGGCACAGTTACAAATGGCCTTTACAAGCTTAGGGCGCGATATTGAACAACACATCAGACGGCCTATTCGTGATCAATATGGCGATACGCAACCCACTTTACAAGGAACAATTTCACAAATGGAATTCACTCGTGCCGGCTGGCGTAATCCGGCCCAACAAAAACGTAGTTCATTACAACGGGTAGCTTACCTTATAGAAGATAAAACGCTGTGGCGTTCTTATTGGTGGGTATTGGATCGTGCCCAAGACGCTCGCCCCATTAGAATGGATTTACTAAATGAGGTGAATGAGATAAAGCTACGTTATTTAGATGACAGTCTGCAATGGCATGAACAGTGGCCCCGTTTGGATTTGTTAAACACAATACCAGACGAGAATGCTAACCGTTCGCAGACGCTCAAAGCGATTGAAGTGACGTTGACTGTCGAGGGGTGGGGGCGCATAACCCGTTTATTCAGGGTGCCGGGATGAAATTCAATTTCACACCAACACGCAAATATACCAAGGTTTCTGACGGAGGTATCCAAAGTTTTCAAAACCTTGGATATCTAAATCTCTGCCAACAAGGCGTTGCCCTAATTACCGCATTATTAGTCGTTGCATTAGCCACCCTCGCTGCGGTAGCGATGACAGCGCGACAACAATTAGACATTCGCCGCACCGCCAATGTCCTCAACAATGAACAAGCCTATATGTATGCTTTGGGCGGAGAAAGTTGGATAAAACGCATTTTACTACGCGATGCCAAACACAACAGCACTGACAGCATTCACGACGAGTGGGCAATGCCGCTACCGCCCCTGCCCATCCCCGGCGGCACGATTCAAGGCAAGATTGAAGATTTACAGGGCCGTTTTAATTTGAACAATTTAGTCGAAAAGGGGCAAGCCAGCCAAGAAGATATTATTCTGTTTAAACGCTTACTCCAAGTTTTAGAATTGCCCCCCACACTGGCTCAGGTTATGGTGGATTGGATAGACAGCGACATGGATACACAAATTCCCGACGGTGCGGAAGATGAGACTTACCTTACCAAAACACCCGCTTATCGCACCTCAAATACATTATTCAGCAATCCCACTGAAATCCGTTTATTAGCCGGAATCGACAATGACAGTTATCAAAAATTATTGCCTTATATCAACACCTTGCCCACTCGCACCCCGATTAACGTCAATACGGCACTGTTGCCTGTTTTGATGGCGTTAGCCGAGGAATTAACCGAAACAGAAGCCGTAACTTTAATAGAATACCGAGAGAAAAAACCTTTTGACACCGTCCAAGAATTTATTGCCCACGAAGCCTTGGCAGGATTCCCCGATAACGCGAAGAATCTTTCCGTCTCCAGTCACTATTTTTTATTGACGGCGCAAGTCCAAATTGACCGAGCACGGGCACAATTAAGCAGTATCTTGCAACGTTTGCCCAATAAGGTTAGAGTTGTGATGCGTAGTCAAGGAGGAATTTAGCACAGATATACTGAGTACCGTCATCCTTAAGCTTTTTTGTCATTTCGACTTAAGGAGAAATCTTATATAGATTTTCAGATAATTATTTTCAAAGTGAATAGCCCTAGGTTTTGCCAAGGAGAAAAATATTTTCACATTCAACCCCTTCGGGGTTGGCGCTTTATTTACCTTTACCCCAGGTTTCACCTCAATGCCATTAAGTTAAGAAATAAACGAGAAAGAGCCAAAGCTAAAGTCCCCTAAAGGGGACTGGTAAATTCCTGATTTTTTCATAAGCACACGATATGGCATTGAGTCTTCAGTGCCCTTTAGGGCACTTCAGCTATTAGACGACGGCTTTAGCCGTTGGCGGGGGGATTATTTCTTTCTAATTCCTTAACTTAATGGCATTGAGGTTTCACCTTTTCAGGCAAAAGTTTCGCTCCGCGAAACTTTTGCCTGAAAGGCTATTATCTCGCTCCGCTCGTTACTACGTTTCACATTCAACCCCTTCGGGGTTGGCGCTATTGCTGTATTGGCTTTTTTGAAATTATTTTTCTGAACATCTATAGAAGGGCGACTTATGTCTCGCTCAAAAGACATGACAAAAGCGCAAATGTAAAGTATACCAAGAGCATTATTTTTGAGAATCATTTTTCCATATCCCCTTTCACCTTCTCTGGCATGATCTTGTGTTCGTGGATAATATCCAGAACGGCCCGTGCTAATTGTTTATCAACATCGTGGCTAAAGTGACCATCTGGCAAGAAGTTGTTGGGATCATTAGTAGGCGCGATAGTGTGGCTACTCATGGTAGGTATGTTGGCTTGTGCAATGGTATCAGCAAGTGCTTGGTATACTAATGAAAAATTAAAAATGACTCAATTAATGATAAGTAGATAATTTGGCTATGAATTTTATGACCAGTTCCGGCATGTCATTTTCACGGATTTTTCGTAGCGCGGGAACAAACTTTTGCCTGAAAAACTTTTCTAATGAGGCAGGTGGGCAAGAAAAAGACGCAAGCCCACCCTACATAAAGTTACGAGACTAAAAATCCTATTTTTTTTGAAAAATCCTATTTTTAGAGTAAAACTCGCGCTAACGACTAAAAAAACTATGCCATAGCTATAAATGAAGAATGAAAAATGAAAAAAGGTTGACGAAATAAACTAACCGTTATTTATTTGTATTTGATAATATTTTAGATAATGTCCATCCATAAAGAGTTGTCGTCTGTCCGAAACAATAAAACACGTTGTTTATGAATGGACACTAGATAGAATTCGCTATTCGCCATTGGCGAAGGTATTGCATTTAAGGACAGACCAATTAATGAACACTAGGCCTGTTTCTGATTTGAGTAATATACATAACTAAAAAGTTGGACAAAGTTAGACTTTCTTGTACAATTTGTCCAACAAACAAATCCTCATGACTTTAAAATTAAACTTTCGAATACGAGCCTCTTAAAAACTGAGTCATGTTGACTCATAACGACAAAGGTTTTCTCGTACACTTAGCAAGAGAAAAGAAGGTTGGTAAATTTAAAATCTCGGACCCATTTGACCCAACTGGGACTGCCTTCATTTCTGACAGTACATGGTTGCATGAAACCGTTTTTTTAGCGGGATTGAATGCCAACGGTTGGGACTGCTCAACCAGGACTCGAGTTGCAATTATTATGAATTATCAACCTGTTCGCGAATTACCTAAGAATGTCCAACTTTGTCCAACTTTTTAGGAACAGGTTACCGAAAATATTGAGAAATTACAAACCCTATCTCTGGATAATGCTGATAGCACTATTGCTACGCATAGTGTGGGCAGTCGCCGTCCCGGTCGTCCCTCTCTCAGATAGCCATGCTTATGATACCTTTGCACAAAACATTGCTAATGGATATGGGTATGGTTGGACTAGTACATCGCTAACTGCCTATTGGCCGGTGGGCACCTCATTCGTCTATTCACTCTTTTACCGGGTGTTTGGTCACACTTATCTCCCCATTGTCGTTTTTAATCTCTTACTCGCTCTGCTCATTATTGGAGTTTCAATGCACTTAGCCAAAATCTGGTTTGGTCATCGCATTGCTTTGCTAACCGGTTTATTGTTGGCTTTGTGGCCTAGCCAAATCCAGTTCACCACCGTACTTGCGAGCGAGTTACTCTTTACCGCCTTGGTATTGGTTGTTGTGATGGTGTGGTTTAACGAGCGCAACAACCTCTGGTCAAGAGCCATATTGGTAGGAATAGTGCTGGCTGCCGCTAGTTATGTGCGTCCGACGGCACTCCTGATTCCTCTTTTACTACTGTTCTTTCGATGGGTTAGCACACGAGAGATATTAAAAACCTTAAACGCAATCTTAATTGTTTTTGTCCTAATGGCACTGTTGATTGCACCTTGGTCAATCCGTAATACTCAGTTGTATGGACAATTTGTCCTTATTTCAACTAATGGAGGAGCTAATTTATGGATGGGTAATAACCCAAATTCTAAAGGTGAATATATGAAAATACCCACCACCGAAGAACTCGCTGAGATGAATATGGCTCAGCGTGATAAGTACCTAGGTGCAGTCGCTATCGCCTACATCAAGGAAAAGCCGCTTGAGTTTGTTATCCGCACCCTGAAGAAATTGGTTTACTTGCATGATCATGAAACCATTGGAGTACATTGGAATAAGAGAGGCTTAGTCGCTCGTTATGGTAGTGAGGTGTTACTGCCCCTCAAGGCAATTAGCCAAATATACTGGTTATTAGTATTGGGGCTTGCCTTGATAGGTATTATCTTGTTAGGCAAACAGCATGGGTGGAGAGTGATGATAGCCCATCCCACCGTTGTAGTATGGGGCTATTTCACTTCTGTCCATGCCGTCATTATCGTCTCGGATCGTATGCATTTTTACAGCATTCCAATGATTGCGATACTGGCCGCATTGACTCTTACAAACCGGCTGGATTGGCTGGACACGAGGCGAAGACTTAAAAGACACTTAGTGTCTGAACGAAAACCGGCTTGACTCGGCTTTAACTCAGCGCCCGGGCAAATTGAACTGGATTTAAGCAACGGAGCACTCTTCTGCTCTCTTTTGAGTTTGAAGTAGGAGGAGAGGTGATGAACGCAACGGTTTAAAGTTTCATTCGTTTAAAAATCGGTTCTGGAATATGCCGAATAATCATCATAATGGGCCACCAAAACCACGGTAAATACACACTATTTTTACGTTTTTTGATGGCCCGATAAATTCCGCGTGCCACTGTCTCTGGCTTTGCCCATAACGCGCCTTTTTTGAAATTGGCTGTCATTGGCGTATCGACAAAGCCCGGTTTAATCGTCACCACACAGACATTAGCAGGATGTAAACGATTTCTTAAGCCTTGTAAAAATAGACTTAGCGCACCTTTGGCAGTGCCATAAATATAATTGCTTTGTCGCCCTCTATCACCAGCGACGGAAGAAATCACGGCAATACAACCATAGTGTTGCTTTTCTAAACGGTTGGCTATGGGTGTCAGTAGCGATACGACACTGAGGAAATTGGTGCGTAATGCTTGCTCGGCCTTCGCAAAGTCTTGCTCACAAGCTTTTTGATCGTCCAGAGTGCCGTGAGCAATCAATACGGTGTCTAGCCCTTCCAAACTCGCATCAGCTTGTTCAAGCATGGACGGGTGTTTATCAAATTCGTTTAAATCAAGGGCGGTGTAATCAACTTGGTGTGCGCCCCGGACTTTTAAGTCAGCCGCAATGGCTTCCAATTTGTCAGCATCACGTCCGACTAAAAATAGGGCATCATGTTGTTGTGCAAATAATTTTGCGGTGGCTTGGGCGATTGCCGAGGTGGCACCAATAATCAATATTTTACGCATAATATCAGTTTTTCAGTGATCAGTTTTTCAGTGAACAGTGATCAGTTATCAGTTATCAGTGATTATTTTTCAATGATCAGCGATTTTTTTGAAAAATCGGATTTGAATATCGGTTCCAAAAATCAGATTTTTGGGACTCGACTCGGAGATCGATATCGGCTCTAGAAATCCGATTTTTTTTGAAAAATCGGATTTCTTTAATGTTCAACATTATCTTGACCACTACGGTTTTGTGAATTTAACTATTTTTTTATGACAAGTCTATAGAAAAACCAAATTATATGGTGGATTTTGGATAGGACTGACGCATTGACTCAATAAATTTCGGCAAGTGTTTAGTCAGTTACCTATAAAAGGCTGGTGCTTTTCAGTAATCACTGATCACTGAATAACTGCTCACTGAATAACTGATCACTGTTCACTGAGAACACGTCGCCAAAAGCTGGAAGAAAAACGGGGATCGATATATTGGGCAAATTCTGTCCACTGAGGATAGTACGCTTGAAAGTTGCGAGGAGATAAACGGGCATCTTTGCACGGATATACCGCGCCCTTTGCCTCACGCACCATATCGTCTAAGTAGTCCAGTAATTCAAATGTTGCTGCACCCTTGATGGGAAAATCAAGTGCCAAAGTCACGCCCTTGCGTGGAAATGATAACATGCCCGGCGATTCTAACTCGCCAAAGGTTTTTAGCACGGCTAAAAAAGAACTCAGCTTTGATGCGGCAATCGTTTGCAAAATGTCTTTTATGATACGGTGATCTTCATAAGGCACAACAAATTGGTATTGCAAAAAGCCGCCCTTACCATAGAGCCGCCGCCATTCCAAAATGCCATCAAGGGGGTAAAAAAAGGGATCAATATCGACCAATTTGCTAACGCTTTTTTGCCGCTGTTTGTGGTAGTACACCCAATTAAACGCTGACACGCTCCACCGATTCAACACAAAACGGGGGAAATTAAAAGGCATGGTAAATGTGCGTGATGGTACTGACCATTTTTTCGGTATTTCATCTTTAGTAACGTGATTGCCACGAAAGAAAATGCCACGCCCTAGTGCTGCGCCCTGCGAACTACAATCAACCCATGCCACCGTGTACTCATATTCTTGATCGGATTGGGCCGAAATTTCAAAAAATTCTTCTAAATCATTAAATTGTATAAATTCTGCTTGAATGGCACGGTGGTAAATGGGCTTTAATTGAATTTCCGCCCAAGTGATTAAGCCAGTCAATCCCAAACCACCAATCGTCGCGGCATAATATTCTTCATGACTTGTAGTGGAACAGAGCAAGCGTTCGCCGTCAGAGCGCAATAATTCAAATTGCAAGACATGCCGCCCAAATGTGCCGGCACGGTGATGGTTTTTTCCATGCACATCGTTGGCAATTGCGCCGCCAATTGTCACAAACTTCGTGCCGGGCGTGGTGGGCAAAAACCAGCCGTGTGGCACACACAAGTCTAATATTTCCGCTAAACTGACACCGGCTTCACAGCATAATATGCCTTTGTCGATGTCAAAGTCAATAAAACGATTAAGGCTACGTGTTGTTAGCAGTATGCCACCGTCATTTAAACAAACATCGCCATAGCTACGCCCTAAACCATGCGCTAACACAGTGTCAGGCGTATCCGGTAAAGGCAGGGGCTTTTTTCGCCAACGTATCGGATGAGTACGTTGTGACACTTTGGGAAAATTGCCCCAAGATTGATAAGTCGTTGGCATTGATCAGTTATCAGTTATCAGTTATTAGTCAGTTATCTATTAACGGCTTGGACAAATTAACTGAATGTGGTAAGTAGTTAAACAAAAGTTTTTTAAGTTTGTAGTAGTCGCTTTAGCGACTATGACAACGTAGAGCATTTCTATTTTCCCGTTAACTTTATCCCTTTGGGGTAAAATGTGAATAGCCTTTCAGGCAAAAGTTTCCGCAACGGAAACTTTTGCCTGAAAAGGAAAACTTGTGGAAAAGTAAAGGGCACACGCCACGTTGTTTGAATGTACACAAGTGGGTAAAAAAACGTTTTTTCACATAACAAGCGGTAATAGTCGCTAAAGCGACTACTACAAACGTAAGTTTTCAATTTGGTTTCCGGCCTTTTCCCTTTCTCCTTTCTCCTTTACCTATTACCCATTACCCATTATCCTTTTTTGATTTAAAAGTAGAAAGTATTTTGTCTCGCCACAAATACGTTTTGGCTTTGATGTCGTGTATATCCAGCGAAGTCAAAGTACGCGATTTCAGCAGATGTTTACCTGCCACCCAAACATCGGAGACTTTGTCTCGCCCAACCGTATAGATGAGTTGAGACAACGGGTTATAAATCGGTTGTGTTTCAATATCGACCATATCAATGGCAACAATATCAGCAGATTTGCCGGGCACTAACGAGCCAGTCATATGATCTATACCCAAAGCCTTGGCACCGTTTAAAGTTGCCATACGCAGTGCTGTCGCGGCGGGGAGAGTGGTTGCATCCTTGCTAAAGATTTTCGCTAAGAGTGCCGCAGTACGCATTTCTCCCAACATATCTAAATCGTCATTGCTGGCTGCGCTATCGGTTCCCAATGCCACATTCACACCCGCTCTGAGCAATTTAGGTACGGGACACCATCCGCTAGCCAATTTTAGATTCGATTCCGGGCAGTGAATCACGCTCGCACCATGATTGGCTAACAGATTGATTTCTTCATTTTTTAATTGCGTCAGGTGTACCCCTATCAGGCGCGATGATAACAGCCCTAGCTTTTCTAAGCGCGTCATGGGCCGCTCACCTTGCTTTTCAACCGCATCTTCCACTTCGCCAGCGGTTTCATGGATATGAATATGAATGGGTATATCGAGTTCCTCGGCCATCGCCTGAGCCGATTTTAGGGAGGCATCTGATACGGAATAAGGGGAATGGGGCGCTAAGGCCGTTTGAATCAATGGATGCTCACGAAAAGTTTCATGCAGCGCTTGGCCTTTTTTCAGGTATTCATCGGCATCCTTGGCCCAAGCGGTAGGAAAATCAATAAGAATCAATCCGAGTGTGGCACGGATGCCGACTTGATCAGCAATCTCGCCCACCACATCGGGAAAAAAGTACATATCATTAAAGCCGGTGACCCCACCGCGTAGCATTTCGGCAATGGCTAACCGAGTACCATCGGCGACAAATTCTCGATTGACATGCGCTTGCTCCGCCGGCCAAATTCGCTCATTCAACCACTCCTGCAAAGGCATGTCGTCGGCAAATCCGCGCAATAAAGTCATTGCCGCATGAGTATGCGCGTTAATCAAACCCGGTATCAACATATGCGTCGTCAGACGATGGGTAATACGTGCCGAAAAGTATCTGACGGCCTCGCTGCTTGGCAACACGGCGACGATTTTTCCATCTTGTATAGCGAGGGCGTGTTGTTCATAGACCACGTTTTCGGGTTCTACCGGAATAATCCAGCCCGCGTAAATGAGGATGTCAAGATGTTGCATTAATGAATCTCATAATTCTGTGATCAGTTTATCACTGATCAGTTATCAGTGATCACTGAACAGTTATCAGTTATCAGTTATCAGTTATCAGTGAGCAGTTTATCAGTGATCAGTTTATCAGTGTTCAATTTTAACCGCTCCTAGAAATCTATTACTATCTACTACTATCTAGCGAAATGTCATAAAATTACGTTGGCCGAGCAGTATTGCCTAACGATTCGTGTGCCGGGATCGCACCGGATAAGGTTCGAGAAAGGGGTGGCCCCTTCGTCCCAACCAAAGGCCCCTGCGTTTGGTTGGATCGAGCCGGTAACTCTGTCGCCCGAACCTGTGCTACATGCACCACTGATTTAAGTTTCCTGGACACACGCCGCCAGAACGACCACACATGTTTCTTCCGATTCCTCGCGGGTAGGGAGAAGGTGACATGGCCGCCCTTATTGTTTGGGATGATAACGTCATCCTGACAATTTGACGGTGCGCGTTCAGAAAATCGGCATAGCCGCCGCGCTATGACCAATGCGGCCGCATGATGAACTGTCAACCCATAGCGAGACGCGAATTTAACTCGACCAATTACCGAGGTAAACGCTGGATTGACTTTATAAACTCTCACACCATGTCGATAGGCCCTAGATTCTAAAAATTGTCTGAATTTGCTATAAACAAAAGAACTTAGCATCCGTTTCTGACGATTTGAACTATTTTCTCTCAAAACACTTCTGGAAAAGTATAACTCTTCAATAACAATTGGTTTTAATGTCTTTTCGGAACGTGCGACAATAGCTTTGACAGCTTCACCAATGAGAGATTCGGTTTGACCTTTCGACTTACCATAAGTGTTTAGTGAGATTGTTTCTGTATCAATAATATTACCAAATCTATCCGTTTCAACCAAAGCAACATGATTAGCGTTTAAATCTATACCAATCGTACCAATGTTTTTTAACGTTTTAATAGGAATTTGTGGCCGGGCAAGGCTAACAAACACACGCCAGCCTTTTTTATCACGCAAGAACCGGTAGGTAATCGCTTGACCATAACGTTTGGTTTCAGAACTTTTTAGACTTTTTAGAACACGACGTGCTTCATTGTCATTTAAAGTGGCATCAATAACATCTTGACCGTATTCAAATTTCACGCCATGAATTTCAACATATTTACCATGCTTGGGCACCAAAGCATTCGGCATCCGCACTCGCAAAGTAAGACTCCCGTCTTTTTGAGCTTTTGCGACACAAAGTTGGTTTCCAGCCGTTTCATCTTTAGAACCGACTAAAATGAACTGATTACGGCGTGCTTTTTGCCAATATGACTTCCATTGTTCAATGTTTTCGTAGCCATTAGCTTTTAAATCAAATTGTGCGTTAAACATTTTTTTTGAACCAAAACAAATACGCACACGCCCGGTAGCCTTATCTGATTTCAAATGTTCCAGACGCTTCTCTAAGCGTGCAAGACGACGCTTTTTTAGATGAATATTATTTAAGTGTTTTTGACGTTGATTAGGTTCAATCGTTTTTTTAGACAGTTTTTCAATCGTTTGTCTCGCTTTATCAACTCGTTCTTTATTCTCTTTAATATGACGGTCAAGATTAAAACGGTAGGAATCAACCTTGCCTTGCAAGGAAAAATTAATAGAATTAAAGTGCCTAGATAAAATTCCAAAAAAAGACAAGAAAAAAGATTTAATCTGATTAAATACTTTTCCTTTAAACGTGTCCACCTTTTGACTCTGGGCAAAAAGTTGACGTTCTACTCGCGAAAGTAGATCGGCACAATCGTCCAACGCGCCCGAAATTGCATCAGGCTGGTTCTTCAGACGAGTTTGATAAGTGCTAAAAGGTACTTCTTCGCAAGTCGATCTTTGTTTAGAAATTTTGTTTTTTTTGCTCATTATTTTGACCTATTGATAATTTGATCGTCAATCAATTATTTGACGAACTCAATTAAAAAAAATAAAGGGATAATACTGATATGTCAACTAAATCTGTTGTGGAATCGTTAAACACAAAATAATATGTTAAATAAATATATTCATTTATAAATGGATAATACTGATATGTCAACTAAATCTTTTTGTGGACTCATTTTTATCATTATAAGATGGTTTTATATAATATAAAATACTAATAGATTTATCAACACTGTTATTTACCCTACCAAAGTTTCAACCTCGTAGGTTTCCAAAAACCTACGAGGTTTTTTGTTGGTTCCAAGCCCCGTGTCAATGCCATACCGTACGGAAAATTTTTTATATTTAGTTGGTTATTCGCAAAAAAGGCGCACTTGGCTCACGGGTTAAATGGCTCTACCCCGCAACTTGTTGTTTTTATTGAATTCAAAACAAACACTTGGGGCCCCACCCCTTAACCGCAAAAAAGTTATTATAATCAATATATTAACTCTTAACTTAATGGCATTGAGGCCCCGTGTGGGTGGTGTTATGGATATTTTTAATCAAACGGATGCTGTTTAATAATGGTTTCATTACGATCCGCCCCGGTAGAAATAATATCAATCGGCGTTTCAATGAGACTTTCTATTTTTTCCAAATAAGCGCGAGCCGGGGCGGGTAATTCGTCGAAGCGACGCACACCGACAGTGGATTCTTGCCACCCCGGCATATCAATATAAATCGGTTCACAACGGGCAAGGGCCTCGGCCCCCGTCGGCGGTGTTTTTAATTTTTGGCCGTCGTAATTATAGCCAACACACACGCGCACCGTGTCTAAGCCATCCAGCACGTCAAGTTTGGTGATACAGATGCCGGTGAGACTATTAATGAGACGAGAACGTCGCAAGGCAACGACATCAATCCAACCACAGCGGCGGGCGCGGCCGGTTGTCGCGCCAAATTCATGGCCTTTTGTTGATAAGTGTTTGCCAATTTCATCAAATAATTCAGTGGGAAACGGCCCAGCGCCCACGCGCGTGGTGTAGGCTTTGGTGATGCCTAAAATATAGTCAAAGTAGCGCGGCCCTAAGCCGCTGCCGGTTGCCGCGCCGCCGGCCGTTGTATTGGAAGAAGTCACAAACGGATAGGTGCCTTGATCTATATCTAATAGTGTGCCCTGTGCGCCTTCAAACAACACATTTTTACCTTCAGCGTGCAACTGGGCGAGTAATTCTGGAATATCCGCCACCATTGGCGCTAAGGTATCGGCAATCGCCAAGGTTTCGTCTAATACCTTTTGATAATCAACCGGTTCGGTCTTGAAATAGTTGGTAAGCGCGAAATTGTGATAATCCACCACGTCGCGGAGTTTAGCGGCAAACTGTTGCGGGTTAAATAAATCGCTGACGCGAAGGCCCCGTCGTGCAACTTTGTCCTCGTAAGCGGGGCCAATACCGCGCCCGGTTGTGCCGATTTTAGCTTTACCGCGTGCCTGTTCACGGGCATGATCAAGAGCAATATGGTAGGGCAGCAGCAATGGGCAAGCGTCACTGATACGCAAACGCTCGCGCACCGGCACACCCTTAGCTTCAAGCTGATGAATTTCTTCAAGTAAAGCGGTGAGCGACAACACGACACCGTTGCCAATCAAACAGGGTACCCCTTCGCGCAAAATGCCAGAGGGAATCAGATGTAAAATGGTTTGTTGGCCTTCAATGACGAGAGTATGTCCGGCATTATGTCCACCCTGAAAGCGGGTGACGGCTGCGGCGCGCTCAGTCAATAAATCCACCACCTTGCCCTTGCCCTCATCGCCCCATTGGGTGCCGATAACCACGACGTTTTTACCCATGATATTTTCTTTTCTGTGATCAGTTATTCAGTGATCACTGTTCACTGAACACTGATCACTGAAAAATGATAAGGATTAATGTATTAAATACAACAAGATTACGCCGAATGTCATGCTGGATAAGCCAATCATGCGTAGCGTTTTGTCATCCATTTCGCTAACCGTCCGCAAAGTTTTACGCCATCCGGTCGGATTGAGAAAGGGCATAATTCCTTCAATGACCAAAATTAAGGCGATGGCAATCCCAAGTTTTTCCCACATAATGTTAGTCTAAATCTCCACTTGAGTCCTGCCAAAAGTCGTGGTAAAAAACCCAGCTTCTATCGAAACTGGGTTTACTATTCAGTTCAAACAGTCATCACTAACCGATTCATTTATGTTAACAAACGTTAACAATAGCACTCCATCGATAGGGTGAATCTACCAAAAGCCAAAGAGACATATCTACGCTTTCAGGCTAAATTCGCTCCGCGAAACTTTAGCCTGAAAAAAAGTTTTTCCGCAACGGAAAAACTTTTGATGTTTCTTTAGCCGCTTTGTACAATCCTTATTTGCTTGGGGAAACGCAAATTTTAAGAGTTGTCAGTCTCAAGTTTGACCATTTGTACTGAACTAAGTGAACCTCTCCACTAACCACTTTTCTCCTCTTGATTCGTTCCACCCCCTTTTTCTTCAGGGGGTGTCTTTTCCCTTTGAATAAGGGGGGCTGGGGAGGAAGTAGGGGCATTCAACTGTTTGAAATATTTAAAGAAATCAGAATTGGGTTGAATGAGCAAAATATCGCCGCGGTTACTAAAAGTTCTCTTATAGGCATTGAGACTGCGGTATAACGCATAAAATTCTGGATTTTGGTTATAAGCGCGCGCATAAGTATCGGCCGCCATGGCATCGCCTTCACCACGAATTTGTTCAGCATCGCGTTCCGCCTTAGCAATCTCTTCAATGCTTTCACGATCAGCACCGGCACGAATACGCACAGCATCAGCTTCACCTTGAGAACGCCATTTTTTTGCAACCCGCTCACGTTCCGCTTCCATACGCCGATACACCGAGGAGCTGACTTCCTTGGGCAGTTCAATCTGTTTGATACGTACATCGACAATTTCAATGCCCAGTAGCTGAACGTCCTTATTGGCATTTTTGGTGATAATGTCCATAATTTCGGCCCGATCACCTGAAACAACCTCGGCAATAGTGCGCTTACCAAATTCGCTGCGTAGCCCGTCAGCAATAATTTCTCCCAAGCGTAGTTTAGCCCGTTGTGCATTACCACCGACCGCTTTGTAGAAAGTACTCACATCGGTAATCCGCCATTTTATAAAGGAATCAACCATCAGGTTTTTCTTTTCACTGGTCAAAAACCTTTCAGGCGGCGCATCAAGGGTTTGGATACGCTTATCAAAAGTCATGACATTGTGGATAGGGCTCTTAAAATGCAGTCCCGGTCCAAAATCAGCCCCGATGATTTTTTTAAAGCGCAACATCAAAACCAGTTCAGTTTCTTGAACCGTAAAGACGGACAGGTATCCGACTATCAATAAAATCGGCATCAATACCAAAGCAACTACTTTATTCATGGTAATTAGCGTCCTCCTCGGTTACGTGGATCATCGAGCCTCATGTTTTCGGGTGATATTAAGCGCGAAGTAGGGATACCGGGTGTTGTTTTCGTCTGTGGGGTGGTGTTGAAAGTGGTATTGCCAAGTAGTTGATTTAGCGGCAAAACCAGTAGATTATTGCCACCTTGGACATCCACCATGACTTTGCTCGTATTGGATAGCACTGATTCCATGCTTTCCAAATACAAACGTTGGCGAGTAATCTGGGGCGCTCTCTCATATTCTTTTAAAATACTTAAAAAGCGTCTTGTTTCACCTTCTGACCGTGCTATCACTTGTGCTTTATAGCCTCGGGCTTGTTCTCGCAGTTGATCGGCATCACCCTTTGCTTTTTCCACCACTTCATTGGCATAAGCATGGGCTTTATTCTTACTCCGTTCTTGATCTTCACGCGCTTTAATCACATCATCAAAGGCGGCTTTTACGGCAGCGGGCGGTTGAGCGTTTTGCATGCTGACACTGCTCACCGTCTGGCCGGTTTGGTAGCGATTCACAATTTCTTGAATCAACTTTTTGGTATCCGCTGCCACGCGAGTACGCTCACTGGTCAAAACCGCGTCCATGTTGCTGGTTCCCACTACTTCACGTAAAGCACTTTCTGTTGCTTGACGTAAGGTGTCTTCGGTATCTAGCACTTCGAACAGGTATGCCTTGGCATCAGTGAGACTGTATTGCACAACCACTTCAATCTCAACGATGTTTTCATCTTTGGTTAGCATCAAAGCTTTGTGAGAAATCGATCTCACTTTTTCAACGTTGACTTTTTGTACTTGTTCAACGGGATAGGGCCAACGCCAGTTGAGACCTTGTTGGGCTATTCTGTCGAAGCGCCCAAATCGCGTGATAACGCCAAGTTCCGCCGGTTGCACCGTATAAAAACCAAAAAGACCCCATATCACTAGGAGAATGACAGCAATAAAGCCGATTGCCGACCAACTGAGGCCCTCTGAGCCTCCTCCATCTCCACTTCCTGTCGAACTGTTGCCCCCTCCAAACAGGCCTGAGAGTTTGTCCTGCACTTTTTTGACAATTTCATCTAAATCTGGTGGCCCTTGTTCTTTTTTACGGTGGCCGCCCCAAGGGTCTTTTCCATCGCCACCCGGTTCATTCCACGCCATGTACGCTCCTTTTTTTGGTATTTGGTAATTGGTAATTGGTAATAAGGGAAAATAGGTTATCCGTTATCAGTTCTACGCCAAAAACTTTTAAAAAACTTTTGCGTCTAAATCCGTTTATACTTTGCACGATTGAAATTTGGACTAAAAACACTCCCCTCTCAGAAGGCGTTTTTCCGCGCTAGAAAAACGCATTCCGAGACCCCAGACGTAAGGGGACTTTGCCACGGTTTGACTCCCCGAATTGAAGGCCGGCGGTTACTATTTGTTAATAATTAATTATTAATTATTAATTATTAATTATTAGTAAGGGAGGTATCAGGGGGGGCCAATTCCTAACAGTTTGCAGTTTAAGTAGGGATAGTGACGTGGCTAGGAGGAATGTTTTTGGGACGTTTTTTTTATTATCCCGTTTCCCATTTCCCCTAGCACCTGGCCCATTTCCCTTCTCAATTCTCTTCAATGGGTTGTAATCGGGAATCACTCTTTACTAATTGGGTAAAATGCTGCGCCGATATTTGTATTTCTAGCAAGCTATCACCATTATCGGCATATTGTTCATCCAATACCAATGCTTCGGCAAACAAACGGGCACGTAAATCTCCCGCCGACACAGGCACACGCACCCGACGGCGCACCCTATCATGACTCAGTTGTTCTGACAATACGCCATAGAGTAAATCAATGCCCGCACCGCTGACGGCCGATAGCCAAATTTTGGTGACTTTGCCTTCACTATCGCGTTCACAGCGAGCAGGGCAATCGTTTAAACGATCAATTTTATTATAAATAATAATTTGCCCAACCTCGGCAGCACCGATGTCGGCCAATACTTGATTCACTTGCTCAACGCGCCATTGCCGCTCAGTATCACTGGCATCAACGATGTGTAGCAATAGTGTCGCCTGACGTGTTTCTTCTAGGGTAGCACGAAACGCGGCCACAAGTTCGTGTGGCAATTGTTGGATAAAGCCAACCGTGTCGGCCAAAATCAGCGTCGTTTTATCCTGTAAAGTGACTCGGCGCAAGGTGGCATCCAAGGTAGCAAATAATTGTGAAGCGGCAAAGACTGATCCATTGGTGAGGCGATTAAATAAGGTTGATTTGCCCGCATTGGTATAGCCCACCAGCGACACCACCGGTAATTGGGCACGGCGACGTGCTTTTCTGCTTAGCTCGCGTTGCTGATTGACTTTTTCTAAACGCTTATTAATAAACTTAATACGCTGAGCAATCAAACGGCGATCAGTTTCCAACTGGGTTTCACCAGGGCCGCGCAAACCAATACCGCCTTTTTGCCGCTCTAAGTGAGTCCACCCGCGCACCAAGCGCGTCGATAGGTGCGTCAGTTGTGCCAATTCGACTTGTAATTTCCCTTCAAAAGAGCGGGCCCGCTGGGCAAAAATATCCAAAATTACGCCAGTGCGATCCAGTACGCGACACTGTAGGGCGCGTTCCAGATTACGCTCTTGTCCGGGCGTTAAGGCATGATTAAACAATACCACCTCGGCCCCAAGTTCCGCCACCAGTGCTTCAATTTCTTTGAGCTTACCACTGCCGACAAAGGAGTGGGGATCAGGAATATCGCGTGTGCCGGTGACTTGAGCTACCGTTATCACGCCGGCGGAATGTGCCAATTCGGCAAATTCTTCTGGCGAGGCTTGTTCAGCCAAACGAGTTAGAGTCATAGACACCAAAATGGCATGTTCACCACGATGTGGCCGTTCAAACATATGCGCGACCTCTCAGCCCTTCACCCTACTGCTCCCCCAAGGGAATGGTCGATGTGAGGGTGAAAAAAAGGTAGTCAAGTAAAGGTAGCCTTGATTCCGTCCAAAGCTTTTTCTTTGGACTGCTCGCCAAAGCCTTTTTGATGAGGAACTTTCCAATGACTACTCCTCACTCAATGCGGGTGGATTCTCATTTTCACTCGTCTCTTCGTGGGGAATTTTGACATGACGTGCAGGCACAATGGTAGAAATGGCATGTTTATACACCATTTGGCTGACAGAATTTTTTAGCAATACCACAAATTGGTCAAACGATTCAACATGTCCTTGGAGCTTGATGCCGTTGACTAAATAAATCGATACTGGTATACGTTCCTTGCGTAACGTATTTAAAAAAGGGTCTTGTAGTGACTGCCCCTTACTCATAAAGTTATTCTCCATATTATCATTTCAATGACTTCCACTGCATTGTGCTATGCGTCCACACCGTTAGATCGCAATTCTGTGATAATTGTAACATCTATTGATAAATGTCAATAAATCCGAACACGGGAACGATCAACCCATTATCCCCTCGCAGTAGCTTAGGGTTACTTATCGTCGGCAAAAGTTCGGCAAAACTTTGTTCGGCAAAGCCCGAACAGGCCTCTTTCAAAGCAAAAGAAAGCGGCATAATGATAAGACTATATTTAAGCATACATACTACAACTTTTATGGCTTTTTACTTTGCCCCGTTACCGTCACAAGTGACGTTACTACGTTTCGTCTTGATTCAAAAGACTCTCGTAACAAGAGTTATCAATACTTTTGGGCCGACTATATACTGGGGTGGTGAAAATGATTAGCTCTCTATGCCCCACCGATTTTGGATGAAAGTATTTTGGATGAAAGGATTAAATAATAAGTAATTCAAATACTTACATAAGGAACAAAAATTGGATCAACTTTGGTACCCAAACAGCGAGATTTTTACCACTCCAGTTATATACTGCACAATGATCTCGCTTAAGCGGAGAGCCATCGTTCCGAGCTTCGCTACGAGAAACTCAAACCGAGCTTCGCTACAAGACGTAAGTTCTTCGCTACGCGAGATAACGAAACTTCTTCGCTACGCTACGCTGAAGAAGTTTGTAACGGTGCTAAGTATAAATAATATATTAACGTGAGGTTCGACTTTTTTAAGTACTTTATTTTGGTATTAATAACGTGAGTTCGACTTTAAATATCAGTGAGTTATAGAATTATTAATCCTATCAAATAGTTACTGATAATTACTTGATTATCAATCAGTTTTTAAAAAAAACAAGCTTTACTGACTCATTTCACTCTATGGCCCACAATTTACAGGTTATTAACGTATTAATGTTAAGGGTTTAATACTCAAAAAATGGTGTTTAATTAATTATTATTTTCAACGACTTGATTAATCTAAAATTTAGATAACTTATTGAAAAGTCGAACTCACGTTAATAAATCGCAATATCCACCCGATTCTTATAAATCAATGGGTTATAAAATAAAGTTGAACACCGCCTTATATGACACTTTTTAACCGTTTCGAGATAAGTTATGGATTTTTTCCAGTAATGAAAACACCAGCTGTGTCACATTCGGCTCAAGGCTGTCAAACCAGTGGGCTTCTGTTTGGGCGCGTAGCCAAGTCAATTGCCGTTTAGCCAACTGTCGGGTGGCAATAATCCCCTTTTCGGGCAAACTGGCTTCGTCAAGTTCTCCGGCTAAATAACGCCAGACTTGACGATACCCGACGCTACGCATGGACGGCAAATCTGGATTAAGATCACCACGCATAAATAAGGCACGGACTTCTTCAATCAACCCTTGCTCAAGCATGGCATGAAAACGTTGCGCTATTCTAGCATGTAGAACGCTGCGTTGAGCCGGGGCTATCACTAATTTCACGATGGGCTGAGATAGTCTAAGGGCAGGGGCGTTTGCATACCACATTGTCATGGTGTAGCCAGACACTTCAAATACCTCAAGCGCCCGTTGAATGCGCTGCGAGTCATTGGGATGAATGCGTTGCGCCGCTTGTGGATCGATTTTGGCGAGGCGTTGGTGCATGGCTTGCCAGCCAATTTGTTCGGCTTCGCTATTTAAACGTTGGCGCACTTTTTGGTTGGCGGGGGGGAGTTCCGATAAGCCCTGTAGTAGACTGTGAAAATAGAGCATGGTGCCGCCCACTAGCAATGGAATACGCCCGGCCGACTGGATAGCTTGGATTTCGGCCAGTGCCTCTTGGCAAAATTGTCCCACCGAATAGGTTTGGGCGGGATCGCAGATATCGATCAGGCGGTGGGGGGCTTGGGCTAAAATGTCTGGGCTTGGTTTAGCCGTGCCAATATCCATCCCTCGATACACCATTGCCGAATCAACGCTGATGATGTCACAAGGAAGATATTTAACCAAGGACACCGCTAAATCGGTTTTGCCCGACGCGGTAGGGCCCATTAAAAAAATGCAAGGCAGAGTCATCAGTGTTCAGTTATCAGTGATCAGTTATCAGTTTTTCAGTGATCATTGAACAGTTATCTGTTCTAAGTGATCAGTATTCAGTAATCAGTTTTCAGTGCTCGTTCTCGTTATTTCAGTGCTCGTTCTCGATCTCGCTGAATAACTGAGCACTGATAAACTGATAAACTGATAAACCGATAACTGATAACTGATCACTGTTCACTGAAAAACTGATGTTTTTTTATCCCGTTCATCAAAAACGCTTGGCAAAGGTATGGATTGTACTATGCTTGTGCTGCGTTTTCCCGGTGTTTGCCACTCCGTTAGCGACTGAGATAGCGCAGGCTCAAGCCGACTACCAGCGGGGGCATTTTGAACAGGCTATACGCCTTATGCAAGCGGCCTTGGATGTTGACAACCTGAAAACACCTCAGCGTATTGAGATTATGATACAGTTGGCGAGCGCTTATCAAGCCTTGGGTTTGTCCCAACAAGCACTCGCCACCTTGTCGCAAGCCGATCCGCTTGCCAACCCGTTGCAAACCAAGCCGCTTGCTCATCGTTCTGTCCTCATACTCGTCAAACTGTTTTTAGTAAAGAGCGATGTTTCTTTGGCAACACGGCAAGACGTACAAGCTCGTTTTTATGCCGATAAAAGCTTGGCCTTACTGCCACCTAATGCCCCCATTTTAATTCGCGCCGCCGTGTTAAACAATCTGGGTAATGTGTTGACTGTAGAGGCCTATTATGCTATTGCGGTGAAAAAATATGCCCGTTGTGTGGAACTGGCTCAATCGGTTGGCGATGCCATTCTCAGTGGACGTGCTTTAATCAATATGGCTTATGCCTCTTTTAAAGATAGCCAATGGAACGCCGCTGTCAATGCTTTGTCGGCGGCACGGCAACAATTTGAGTCAGTTGACTTGAGTTATGCTAAGGCATTTGGATTAATCAGTGTTGGTGAATTGGCGCAACGCATTCAGCGTCAATCCCAAGTCCCAAATCACCATTTACGCATGACGGCCTACCATGCCTTGAATAGCGCACTCAAGATTGGCAAGGCATTAGAAAATAATCGTTTAATTTCTTATGCTTATGGTTTTTTAGGGCAATTGTACGAAACCGCACAACGTTATACTGAAGCTTTGTATTTAACTCGACAAGCGATTTTTTACGCCAAGCTTGACACAACGTCTTTTTTTACTCAACAGGATCAGGCCTCAGAAATTCTTTATCGCTGGCAATGGCAATTGGGGCGATTGTTCAAAGTGCGTTATGATAAAAAAAATGCCATTAAGGCCTACCGAAGCGCCGTCAAGAGTCTACAGCCGATTCGTCAGGAAATGGCTATCGGCTATCGCCGCACGGCTCAATCCTTTCGTGAGCGGGTAGGCCCCGTTTATTTTGAACTGGCTGACTTATTGTTGCAACGCGCCGCTGAACTCGGTGACAAAAAACGCGCACAAAAAAAACAACAAAACCGCGATTATCGATTAGCACTTGACACAATCGAATTATTTAAAACGGCCGAATTACAAGACTATTTTCAAGACGACTGCGTGACGGGGTTCCAATCCAAACTAAATCTATTGGATAAAGGCATTGCGCCTTTTATAGGGGTAGTCTATCCGATTATGTTGCCGGATCGCACAGAAATATTGTTAAGTCTGCAAGGCGGCATACAACAATTCAGCGTTCCTATCACGGCGAGTCGATTGAGGGATGAAGTAAACGAGTTTCGCTTTGAGCTTCAAGCCAGCGACACGAACTCTTTTTTACCCCATGCAAAACGCTTGTACCGTTGGCTTATAGCGCCGCTGGAACAGTCACTCAGCGCACAAGGCGTAGATACGCTCATTATCGTTCCAGATGGTGTATTGCGGACTATTCCGTTTGCGGCCTTGCACGATGGCAAACAATTCCTCATCTCTAAATATGCTCTCGTCACCACCCCGGGATTAACCTTAACCGAATTCAAATCCACCCGCCGCCGTCAGGCGAAAATTCTTCTTGCCGGCTTATCGAAAAGTGTGTCCGGTTATTCAGCACTGTCCAGTGTGCGTGATGAAATAAAAGGCATTAGCAAATACTATAAGCACCGAAATACCACTCAGTTATTAGATAAAGATTTTACCGTACACCAATTTGCTGGTGCTTTAAGGAGGACAATTTACTCCATACTACATATTGCTTCACATGGTCAATTTGACAGCGATCCGCAAAAAACTTTTTTACTGACATCAGATGGCAAACTCACCGTTAATCAACTTTCGGCGTTGATTAAACTCAGTGAGCGTCGTCAGTTTCCTCTTTCGTTATTGACTTTAAGTGCTTGTCAAACAGCGGTTGGTGATGATCAAGCCGCACTGGGATTGGCGGGCATTGCCCTCAAAGCCGGTGCTAGAACGGCGTTAGCCAGCCTGTGGTTTATTGATGATAAGGCGACGACACGTTTGATGAAAAAGTTCTATCAACAATGGCAGGTTCGGGGACTGTCCAAGGCGAAAGCCTTGCAAGCGGCCCAATTACACATGCTAAAAGACTCTCGCTACCGACACCCGGCGTATTGGGCACCGTTTTTACTGATAGGGCATTGGCAATAAGATCAGTTATCAGTTCGTAACGTTCGTCGTAGCGTCTGGAACTGAGAAATCCGATTTTTCCAAAAAATCGGATTTCTTTGACTTTAAGTTATGGCCCTCAGTCGCGCTTCATTATTTCTACTTTTTGTAGGTGTTTTGTTGCTCAAAAATGTTGAAGCCAGTCATAAATACGCTAATGTGCGCTATTAGGCTTACGGCTCCCAATCTAATTCTGATGGATTACGCTGTGCATCTACGCTTGCTTTGTTAAACATAAAATCCTAATAACATCAAATCTGTTGAAACCGGGAGGGCGAGTGGGTTGAACATAAACGACATGGATAACCGGTGTTATACTTGTTTTCGTCGCTCCAAGCTTTATGAATGACTATTGCCGGTGCAGTGACAAACCGATGCAAGCCATTAAAAGTCGGATTGCTGTAAAATAACATAAGGGTGTGTAAGTGCATGGTGATGTTTATCGCCCAGCACACTATAAAATATCTCTTTGCCGAACGGGGTTTGCACCAATAAGGAATCGACTATGAATTGGATAGAAATCAAAGAAAAGTATCCAGAACAATGGTTGTTAGTGGAAGCCGACAAAGCTCATACAACACCTTCAAAGAGACGACATTTGGATAGAATTTCCGTATTAGAACAATGTTCGGATGGTTCAAGTGCTTTTAAGAGTTATAGAGAAATTCTTAACGTGTTTCCTGATAGAGAATATTACTATGTGCATACCAGTTGAGATGAACTAGAAATAATCGAAGAAACCCAGTCCAAGGCTTTAAAAATGGAACGGGTTATTAACTTTCATGGTGAAGTTTTTTATGATTCATCGAATTATAAAAAATACGGTTTACCCAATATTTTCACCAGAGAATTTCAGAAACAATTTACGGCTGAAACTTGCTAATATTTAGCGAGTGTGAGGTTGAACGAACTAACTTATCTAGCCGTTGAACTCAAAATAGCAAGCGTAGGGTGGGTAAAAGCTTCGCTGTAACCCACCATTTTTTAACGTTACGTTCAGCTTATCATGGGGACAACACCAAACCAAAAAACACCTCAATTGTTTTTTGACCAATAATGGGAGGGTTTTTATGAAAGAATATTCCGTAATGTTAAACGAAAATGAGTTTGAATTATTTCAGTTAATTCAACGGGTTAATATTTATCCAGAGACAAAAAATGATTTGCTTGAAAGTCTTAAGAAACAAGTCAATAATTTATCTCAATTGACTTCTCATAAAAAAACGCCAAAGTGGTTACAAATTGGGGATAGAACCTTGCTTGAGAGTATTAATCCCGTTAGCGTAGAAGAAAACTCACCACTCGCTTCTGATGTAATCAAAGAACAAAGAAAGCGTATAAATGTAGAGGAGTAACGAGTGATTATCTATTTTGATGCTTCCGCTTTGATAAAATCTCTAATTGAAGAACCAGGCTCCATAAGCATTAACAACTTTCTGCTGGAAATAAGCAGACACGAAGGGACTGTAATCTTTGCAACCTCAGCAGTCACCAAAGCTGAGATTATGGCGGCGTTGTCTGCCATACGGCGCGGTCGACATTTAACTCAGAAAAGATTTGAAAACGCAGTTGCCGATTTTAAAATCCGTTGGAACGCGTTTTTTATTCCAGAAGTCACAAGCTATCTAATTGACAAAGCAGGGGAAATTGGTTTGAACCATAAAATCAAAGGGTGTGACGCATTTCAACTGGCGAGTGCTCTTGAAGTTGAAACCGATATTTTTATATCTACTGATAATGATCTCAATGTAGCCGCGTTAGAACATGGACTTTTCGTCTGGAATCCAATGACTGAACCAATCCCCAAAATTAAAGATATAAGTACCCGTGCAGGTATTTTAAAAAAATAAACCTAACAAACGCAGTAACTCGCTACGCGAGTGCGAGATAATTGCTTTAGCTATTTTGGTAAGCTATTTATTTGCTGATCCTAGAAAAATATTCGGCCTAAAAAGTTATGTGCATAGAGTCGCGTCAATTGGGGGCCATGTTGACGCTTGTTCGTTATCAGATTTTGTTGAGAGTACCAGAAGTGTCGGCTGGATAAGCTTTCGACAAAAGGGACTGAATTAGGGAGCAACCCTTGTCAATTGGGGGCCACGTTGACGTTTGAAACCTCGCGTATTTTCTCGACAAACTTAGGTGCCAGAAGTATCTGTCACGAAAACGATAGAAGTTCAGATAACTATTAAGGGAGGACTCATCGATAAAATTTGGGGAGGACTCATCGATTTATCGATGACATCACACAAGTCGTAGCCCAAGTTAATGGCACGTAAATAGATAGAAAAATATTCGGCCTAAAAAGTTATGTGCATAGAATCGCGTCAATTGGGGGCCAGTTGGACGCTTGTTCGCTATCACATTTTTCGTGAATGCCAGAATCGTAGCCCAACTTAATGGCGCGTAAATAGATAGAAAAATATTCGGCCTAAAAAGTTATGTGCATAGAGTCGCGTCAATTGGGGGCCATGTTGACGCACAGTTACCTTATACTTCGCACCGGCACAAATTGCGTTTTTGTCCCGCAAGAGATTTGCTACGAAATATTTCGCCCGTCTAATATCTATTTCTCAGATTTATCAAGATTTTTCAAGCTTTATCAAGATTTATCCTGTCGTCGTAAATACAACTGAGAAATCCGATTTTTCCAAAAAATTGGATTTCTTTGACTTACCGAGAAATCCGATTTTTCCAAAAAATCGGATTTCTTTGACTTAAAAGAATCAGTCATTGCGAATTGGATCAATGAATTTGCCACCCACCATTTTATGTCATTGATTTTTGAGTGGATGAAAACCGTTTTAAAAAAACCTTGCAAATCGCTCCAAAGAAAGTATATAATATTATTTTTTAAGGCCGTCATGTCATTTTGGTGCGCCTAACAAACCACATTAAAAAGCTTTGTATTAACCTTTGTCAGGGCCAGAAGGACTTTTAAGCTTTGCCACGATTTGTTTATAACACATTGATTAACGTCTTCTTTTTATAGAAAAAGCACTCACTCATGAAAACAGATATTTTGGAAACGGAACAAAATAACTTAGCCCTTGCCTTATTAAGTCTTCCTAAAGAAGAAAGAACGTTAGAAACAACTTCTTATGATTATACCGTTGATTACCTCATCAGCTTAATTGAAGAAGGCAAGATTATTTTAGAAATGCCCTTTGAGACAGACTCTTTATGGAAAACAGAAAGAGCATCAAAACTGATTGAATCTCTTCTAATGAACTTTCCTATTTCACTTCATTATTTAACAGAACAAGAGGACGATAAATGGTTAATCCTTGACGGCAAACAAAGACTGTTTTCTATTTTCAACTTTTATCAGAATCAATATAAACTGACTTCGCTTGAAATTCTCAAAGAATTTGAATCAATGCGGTTCAACGACTTACCGCCACAAGCGAAGCGTTTAATCAATTTCAGCGTGATGCATCTTGTTTTGATTAGACGCAATAGTCATCCTGACATTGTATATAATATGGCAAAGCGCTTAAAAATTTAAAGGGTTGTAGAATGTCTTATCATCTTGATGCGACAGAGAATTTTTTTCATGCCATTGACTCAGTTGATATTTTAATTGACTTTGCTAGAAAGGAAAATAATGAGGGTAGAATTAAAAACCATGACTTGTTTCTCAATTTAAGTGTAGTGAGCTTAGTCACGAAATTTCAAGTCTTTGTTGAAAATAGTTTAGAAGAATTTTTGTATAAAATTCAAAGGTCAAACAAAACTTATCAAGACTTACCTTTAACCTTGCGTTTGTCTTCACTAAAACATCTTTTAGACAGTTCAAATATTTTGCCTAACAAACTTGAACACCCGCAAAGATATAATCAACAAATTTTGCAACAAGTGAGATCAGAATTTCAAAGATTTAATAGAATTTGTTCAGACGATGCTAGGATAGATAATGAATTTAAGTTTAATACAAAATTTCCGATGGGGAAACAAGGTGTTAATGAACTCATAGAGCTATATAAGCAAATTAATGGGGAAAATATTTTTGAACTGTCGTCATTGGATAAAAACAAACTCAATGAAATCTTAAGAAGAAGACATGATATTGTACATGATGATGTCAATCATCAATTGAATGAACTAAAAGTGACTGAATATAAAATATTTATTGAAAAAGTTGTGAAATGCATTGATAACTACTTGAGACAACGAGCGTAGCGTAGAATGGGTAGAAGCTATGCGAGATCAACCCATCACAAATTCCAACTGTCCCAAGGCACAACAAAATTTCAGTAAAATGTCGGGTGGGTTCCGCTATCGCGAAACCCACCATTCCTGAACTAATAAAAAAGCCACTAGGCACATTTTTCTGGAAGTCTTCGCCATCGCCAGTTGATTTTTTGTGTGGTATGATAATGTCCAAACCGTTTTAAATCCTACCCCCGGTTTCTGCACTGATCCGTTTAATCCCGCCGCGCAAATAATATTCAAAGCCTCCAATTCTGTGACGGTTTTATCTAACTTTTCTGTTAATTCACACCCAATTAAAAATTGTTGATAACTATTTTTTTGGTAGAATACCAGCCAACCCGCCCGCTTGCTCATCCTCAATGCCATTAAGTTAAGCAACAAAACACCTACAAAAGTTGTTTGCGTGAGGCGATAAATCGCCTACTACAAACGGGCCTTTTCCGTACGGTATGGCATTGTTGCTCATCCTACCCGGCTGGGTTAAAATAAGTTTGATTTAACTATCAGGAAAAAACCATGTTTGAAGTTGAAATTGAAGAGGAATCATTAGAGATGGGTTCATTACGCCATAGTTTTATCCAAGCAAGAATGCCGATGTTGCTTTCTGTTTATGAAGACCGGTTCACAACGTTTGTTGAACTGAGCTTAGATGTTAGTCAAACGGATTTAAGTCAGTTTGGTCTTAAAATAAAGGAAGAGCTTAAACCTGATATATGTCTTTACGAAAGTGCGTCTGAGCTACCCTACATGGAACCATTAGATGATATTGTTAAGGTGAACCAAATACCTCACTTGATTATTGAGATTCTCTCTCCCACACTGAATATTGATGACCTTCTGAATAAGTTTAAAGCTTATTTTTATTTGGGTGTTCAATCATGTTGGCTTATTGTACCCACATTAGAATCAATCAGTGTTTATTCAGAACAGAAAAAATGTAAAAGCTTTAATGTTGAACGTGATAACGAAGTGATTGACGAAGTGCTTGACATTCGCTTGCCACTCCAGAAAATTTTTAGACGTGGACAGAATTGAGAATCGGCACGACGCAGATCGTCGTAGAAAGGCATTCCAAGTTTGGCAGTCGTCCAAACTTTAGTTTGGCAGGAGTCCAAACTTTTGGCAGTCGTCCAAACTAACGTTTGGACAGATTTAAGGGCGTTGCATCAACAATCCTTTTTTATAAATCCCTTATAAAATACAATCCTTGTAGTTATTGTATTGGCTTTTAAAAATGACGTTAGAAAAATATCGAATGCGCCTGCCAAACTTCCTGCCAAACTTAAGTTTGGACTCCTACTAAACTGTACCGTTGGCTTATAGCTATTTATTAAAGCCAAGGGCGTTGCCCTTTTTTGTATTAATATCGCCCCGTTGGGGCTAACTGTTATCAGTTATTGCCAATGACAAAGTACCAATTAAGAATTACCAATTAGAAGTTATCTTTTGGTATAAAAACCGACGGCGTTTTCGACACCCAGTAGGCATCGTATTTATCAGTCACCAAGTTTAAAGAGTCTATTTGCCGATGTATTTTAAAAAATATTTAAGATTGTTGAGTTTAAACAATAGGTTACTTAACCGCTGTTAGCAACATTGAAAAAATATAACCCCCGAAAATTTTCTAATAAATAGCCAATTTAAGTTATTAAAATGAGCGTTTATTTTAATAAATTCTATTTTAACGTCATTTTATATAAAAAAAACCCTTTTACGTCAAAATAGCTACCCTCCGAGAGCCGCGTATTTCGGTAATAACCTTAATAAATTTGTGTATTAATATTATAATAGGTAATACGATTAAATCGTAATATAGACACTCATTTTCAATTAAACTCATTTTTATTAAATAAAAACAATAACTTACATTATTATATTTAACAAAAAAATTAAAAATTTTGGGGTATCCCTAGCAAACGATACCTGCCAAAAAATTATCTATACATTCTTATTCGCATTACATCTATTTTAAAACCGTCCCTTATAATCAATAGTTAATCAATATAATCACAGGAAAGGCAATGTATCAGGCCACTTATATTTTTAGCTTTACCCAACAAAAAATGGCGCATTTCTCCTCTGAATAAAATCGGCCTGAATAAGAGATTTCATTTTTACAAAATTGGTAATGGGTAATGGCGAATAGCTAATAGCTCACTGAGAACTCATAACTGAAAACTGATAACTGAAAACTGAAAACTGATCACTGATAACGGATCACTGAAAACTGATAACTGATCACTGACTGAAAAATATGCAACAAACACGTAACCTGCTAGTCCCTCTCCTACTGATCGTCTACACCACGCAAACTTTGGCTGAGGTTGTGCTTGATGGCACATTAGGCTCTGCCATAGAGTTAGACGGCCCTGATTTTGACATTGCGGCCGAACTTGGACAACAACACGGCGGCAATTTGTTTCACAGTTTTAAATGGTTCAACTTAGACAAAGAAGAAACCGCTACTTTTTCCGGCCCCAACACAGTCGAAAACATCATCGGCCGGGTAACCGGCGGCAAGAGCTTTGTTGACGGCAAGTTGCGTTCTAAAATTCCCCAAGCTGATTTATATCTCATTAATCCCGATGGTTTTATTTTTGGGCCGAATGCAACACTCGATCTTCAAGGATCCTTGCATATTAGCACCGCCAGCCAACTCCGTTTAGGCGAGACGGGCAGGTTTGAGACGCGCCATCCTCAACGCAGTCTATTAGTCAGTGCGCCACCTTCCGCGTTCGGGTTTTTAGACAGCAAACCGGCTTCAATTGAAATCAGAGGCAGTAAATTAGCCACACAAGACGGTCAAACCTTGTCAATGCTGGGGGGCCAATTGGACATTAATGGCGGACGTTTAACAGCCGTTTCTGGACGCATTAATCTAGCGGCCGTTTTAGAAGCAAATCAGTTGAAAAGTACATCTAGCGGCCTCGTTGTCGATGCTAACGCACAACTGGGCAAGATTGCGCTAAAAAACAATGCCAGCGTTAATGTCGGTAAGCTTGGGGCCGGCGATATTTATATCCGAGGTGGTCAATTTTTTTTAGACAACAGCAGAATTATCGCCAATACGGAAGTAGATAAAGATAGTGGCATGATTGTTATTGACGTGAACGAACTGCGTCTTGAGAATGAAGCGCACATAAATAGTCGTGCATTAGGCCCTGGGCAAGGCGGCCAAATCATCATTAATGTGGCAGGTGCGGCAACACTTTCTGGCGAAAGTCAGATTAGCAGCAGTAGTTCGTTCAGTACCAGTGCCGGTGATGCGGGCAACATTTTCTTTGAGGCCGACAATATAAGCTTATTCAATAGCACCATCAGCACGACGACTTCAGGGCCTGGGCAAGGGGGTGATATTATCATTAAAGCCCACCAAGACATCAACCTCATTGGAGCGGCCGATTTTTCCACCGCGATTGCGGCCAGTTCAGAACCCAAAAAAGACCCAGCAAACGCTGGCAATGCCGGGCGCATTTTTATCCGCGCCAGAAATTTAAACTTATCAGGCGCAACCAGTCAAATTGATAACAGTACCAGAGGGGCAGGACAGGGCGGCAGTATTACTCTTGAGATTGCAGATCGGTTGCGCTTAAGTGACGGGGCCTTGATTTCGGCCGACAGCTTTGGTTTAGGCCATGCGGGCAGTATTTATGTCAATGCCACAACCTTGGAAATGGATAAGGGAACGATTTCTACCGCTGCCGAGACGGCCTCGGGGGGGAATATCATTGTTAATGTGCGTACTTGGTTGAATATGAAAAATAGTCTTCTCAGTGCCACCGTCACTAGTGGTATTGGCAATGGCGGAAATTTGGCTATTAGCAATCCCCGTTTTCTCAACTTAACCGCCAGCAAAGTGATTGCTAACGCCAGTGGCGGCCATGGTGGCCTGATTTTGATTATCACCGACACGCCAATAGAATCTTATGAGAGTTCTATAACAGCGTCTTCTGAGACAGGCTTGGCGGGTGAAGTCAAAATCGACAACATTTACAATGTGGATGTGAGTATCTTACCGATAGATTTTATGGATGCCAGCGTCTTGATAAAACAACGCTGTGCTGCACGGACTGATACTGAATCTAGCAATTTTTTCGTGGTTGGGCGCGGCGGCTTGCCCAATGCTCCCGATGATTTACAGATTTATCTTCCACCACCCTAATGAGGAGTCCAAGATTTATCTTGGACATCTATGATAAATCTTGAAGTCCTATTTTTATGGAATACTATAAAAGGACAACTGAGACACTCCCTAATGAGGAGTCCAAGATTTATCTTGGACATCATCGATAATCTTGGACTCCTATGTTTCACAAATTTGAAATACGTTTTGTATACTATCCCTTCTTCATTACCGAAACAACAACAAAAGTTCAAGAGGTTCCTATACAAAATGACTTTTTATTTGTTATAATAAACAATAAAATAAACTGAAACGAAGTAATGACTGTGAGCGTGTGCAGTCTACCCATTACCTCAATGCCATTAAGTTAAGGGCTTTGCACGTGGGATTGCCCCTACAAACCGTTATGTAATGTAGGGGCAATCCTTTATGGTTGCCCTCACCCAAAAGCGGTACGATATGGCATTGACCCATTACCTAGGGTGGTGAAAATAAGGTGATTTTTGCCCAAAAACTGATCCCGTTTTTATTCCGCATTTAAAAAAATTTCTATAAAAATCGTTACTTAAATAACCATAAAAAATTCACAATTCACAATTCACAATTTTCACCACCCCACCCATTACCCATTACCAAACAATTAATTCTCAATCCCCAATTCTAACCAGCCATTCAAACGCGTTTGTGCTTCTTCAATGCCAACGCGCTTCAAAGCGGAAAACAATTGTACCGTCATATCTCCCGACAAGGTTGCCAAATGCTTACGCACTTGCTGTAATGCCGCGCTACCTTTGCTACGACTGAGTTTATCCGCTTTGGTGAGCAACAGATGTACTGGCATATTGGAAAGGCTGCACCAGTTGAGCATTTGTTGATCAAACTCCGTCAGTGGAAGGCGCACATCCATCATCAATATCAAACCCTGCAAGCATTGGCGCGTGTGTAAATAACGTTCTAAAGTCTGTTGCCAGTGCTGTTTGACAGCCAGCGGCACTTTGGCAAAGCCATAACCGGGCAAATCTACCAAACGGCGACTCTCATCTAACTTAAAAAAAATAATCTGCTGAGTGCGCCCCGGCGTTTTACTGGTACGTGCTAACGTCTTTTGCCCGGTAATCGCATTGATAGCACTGGATTTACCCGCGTTAGAACGCCCAGCAAACGCAACCTCAAATCCAGACTCTTCTGGAAGTTGGGCAATGTTATGGGCACTAAGCCAATAACTGGCTTGTCGGTAAATAGCTGCTGATTTCATCATGTTAAATTGACTCCTTATTCACTCTCACCCACACACCCTACAATTAGTAGTAGGCGATTTATCGCCTCAATCAGTTAGAGTTAGAGTTATAGATTTTCAGATAATTATTTTTTAGTCCCCTTTAGGGGACTTTCGCTTTCAGACAACTGCTTTAGCTGTTGGCTGCGATTTATCGCCTCAATCAGTTAAAGTTAGAGTTATAGATTTTCAGATAATTATTTTTTAGTCCCCTTTAGGGGACTTTCGCTTTCAGACAACTGCTTTAGCTGTTGGCTGCGATTTATCGCCTCAATCAGTTAAAGTTAGAGTTATAGATTTTCAGATAATTATTTTTTAGTCCCCTTTAGGGGACTTTCGCTTTCAGACAACTGCTTTAGCTGTTGGCTGCGATTTATCGCCTCAATCAGTTAAAGTTAGAGTTAGTAGTAGGCAAATCATCGCCTAACTTCCATGCCAAGCTTTAGCTTTGTATATCATCAATAACGACAAGGATTAGTTAATAATCGAGACGGATTTTATTGCTTGGATTTGTCCTTTCGGCACGGGTTCAGTTATGTGTAAAATATATAAAAATAAACTGGTTAAAATAATATCGTCAAAATTCAGGCTTGTTTATCAAGGCAATGAAAGCATATCTCGCCATCAGGATTGCATTGAACTGAACCAGTGTCGTTCTTTCATCCTTTAGCTTAAATTGGAATACCAAAGCTTTAGCTTTGTACAAAGTCCAAACTTAAAAGTTTGGACGGAACTGGTGTCCAAACCTAAAGGTTTGGACGGAACCAGTGAAGCATCCTTCTTTTCATTCACCGTTTAGGAAGCTTATATGACAACCTTAATTATTGAAGGGCTTGATAAAACTTTGGCCGATCAACTAGAAATGGAAGCTCATCATCTCAATCTGACTGTTAATGAATTGGTCAAACGGCTGATTCATCATGCAGTCAACCACCACAACTCAACACCAACCATCGATTCTGTATTTGGTACCGTTCAATCATCAACGGATGGGATTCAATTCCAAAATGCTATGAGGGAGGAGTAGATGAAGCGTTACGTCATATTTGATACGAATATCTGGATTTATTTGTTGGAAGGCAGACAAGAACTCATCAAACTCAAAACCCAGATTGCTCAAGGAAATATTATACCGGTGTTAACGCCAGTCGTTTTTGCTGAAGTATTAGGATGGTCAGAAATTGACGCCAGAAATGAGAAGAACATTAGAGAATATTTTGCTTCCCTTGAAATGTTGACCATTCATATGAAACACTGGGAAAAAATTATATCATGGAGAAAACAAGGCATTAAAAAGAAGAAGCCCGATTTGCTCATCGCGGCTATTTCTAAAAAATCTGGATATCCAGTGCTGACAAGGAATGTCAATGATTTTAATCAACTGGGCATAGAGGTAAAAAATCCTTGGGATGAACCATTCTAATGTCTCATTGAACTCCTTCCGGCACCGAAGGTTGGGAACGAGTTGCGCGTAGCGAAGCAAAGCGTGTGGGTGAATAATCCTACTTTCACTAAACATATAAACAGATACTATGCCTTTGTAGGCAATTCATCGCCTAAGCGTTTATCGTTTATCGTTTGTAGTAGGCAATTCATTGCCTAAGCGTTTATCGTTTGTAGTAGGCGATTCATCGCCTAAGCGTTTATCGTTTTTCGTTTGTAGTAGGCAAATCATCGCCTAAGCGTTTATCGTTTATCGTTTGTAGTAGGCAATTCATTGCCTAACCGTTTGTAGTAGGCAATTCATCGCCTAACCGTTTTTCGTTTGTAGTAGGCAAATCATCGCCTAACCGTTTGTAGTAGGCGATTTATCGCCTAAGCGTTTATCGTTTTTCGTTTGTAGTAGGCGATTCATCGCCTAACCGTTTTTCGTTTATCGTTTGTAGTAGGCAATTCATTGCCTAAGCGTTTATCGTTTGTAGTAGGCGATTCATCGCCTAAGCGTTTGTAGTAGGCAAATCATCGCCTAACCGTTTATCGTTTATCGTTTGTAGTAGGCAATTCATTGCCTAAGCGTTTGTAGTAGGCAATTCATCGCCTAAGCGTTTGTAGTAGGCAAATCATCGCCTAAGCGTTTTTCGTTTTTCGTTTGTAGTAGGCAAATCATCGCCTAAGCGTTTGTAGTAGGCGATTTATCGCCTAAGCGTTTTTCGTTTTTCGTTTGTAGTAGGCAAATCATCGCCTAAGCGTTTATCGTTTATCGTTTGTAGTAGTATAAAAATGAAAAAGGTATAATGAACAAAGACTTATAAAATAATTTTCAATGACGATGTTTTTATAAGTTATTGATTTTATAAGATTCATTTTAACCATTAATTCGCATTCCCAATTCAATTGACTAACTGACGTTTTGGCAAAAGTTGTACTAAGCTAGTCAACCATATGGCCCTCAATTGCGGTTATCCTTTAGGTGGGAGACTACCAATTCAATTGACGGGTTTTAGTTTTGGCAAAAGTTGTACTAAGCTAGTCAAGCATATGGCCCTCAATTGCGGTTATCCCTTACGTGGGATGTTTATCAATTCAATTGACGGGTTTTAGTTTTGGTAAAAGTTGTACTAAGCTAGTCAAGCATATGGCCCTCAATTGCGGTTATCCCTTACGTGGAATGCTTATCAATTCAATTGACGGGTTTTAGTTTTGGTAAAAGTTGCACTTAGCTAGTCAACCATATGGCCCTCAATTGCGGTTATCCCTTACGTGGGAGGTTTATCAATCCAATTGACTATACTCAACAAGGCCACAAACTAAACTTTTCTGTCTACAAGTTTTTAGATAAATCGATTTGGGTGGAAGAAGATTTCGTATCTGTCTTCATTCCAAAAGTACAAATTGTGATCGAGGCCTCGATCCGTGCGGAGTATAAATACAACACGCTACCCGGATGAATTCCTCGGCGCACGGCCTCAAGACGAGTATTTTGTGGAAAATGATCACCAATAGCCATAATTGTCATCCTGGATAGGGGTCTTTTAAGTATTTAATCAGGGCTTCGCCGTCTTGTAGGGTAGTGGCGATGGTTTCGATACTGATAACGTCATTGATGTCCGCTGATTGGTATGCAGTGTCATGGCTTAAATATCGTCGTTGTGTATGAGACAGCGCGCCATAATTTTCAATGGCTTTATCTAAGCAGTTGCGTTCAGACTGACTTAACAGCTTTAAATTCGCTTCTCTCAACGGAATGACTTGATTGGCATCAACCCGAAAGGTATGTTGAGCGATTTCTATTCCATTGAGATGAAAATCTTTTTGACCTTCCTCAGTCACACTTTGGAGATTTCCTGGGGCGCTCAGAAGGCTATATTAATGTCGCCCCGTTGGGGCTTTTCGGTAGTCCTGGGGCGCTCAGAAGGCTATATTAATGTCGCCCCGTTGGGGCTTTTCGGTAGTTACTTAAGTTATTTTTTTTCTCAAAAAGTCCAGTTTGTTCCCTTCTTGAGTATAGGTCAAAGTCAAAATGTACACGCATCACTGGTATTCTACAGTTGATAATGAGTGATTAGTATAAACCAGATAACAATTTTATTGACAATTATTGACATGCTTACCTTTATGGAGTATGTCTTTCAACAATTCTGAATAAGGGAGTATCAGCCCTTTATCCCCTCGCCTAATGAGAGCTTAGGGTTACTTGAATGCTTGAGAGTCCATTTTTTTGACGTGGAAGGCTAACCACCTCAAACGTTTATAATGATACTTTAAAAATAAAAAAATGTCATTTTTTTTGAGATAATGTCCAGCCAATATCAATAGTTATCAATATTTTTGGGCCGACTATACAAACTATAAAAACCTCCCTGGCTTTTTTCATGATAAATAATCCTTGTTGTTCGTAAAACAATGAACTCAAAAATCAGCCGGGCTTTTTTGTAAATCCGTTGTACTCAATCTAATCCGTTGCGCTCAACTCATAGTACAATGGATGTTCTTGCGTAGCTTCGATACGAAGTTTAGCGGACTAAACGGATTGATTTCTACGCTCACTCGACTCAATCAGTTGAGAATGAAACCTCACCTTTAGTGGGCCATCTCGTCGTAGGCGATTGCTCGCCTTTAGTGGGCCAGTTCGTCGTAGGCGATTGCTCGCCTTTAGTGGGCCAGCTCAAAGTAGGCGATTGCTCGCCTCGCTTCGCTGAGTTGCCGTCATTCCCGAATACCGTTTAGGAACGAGGAAAAAAACGGCCTTGGGGTGGGTGTCGCATATATAGATGTTCAGATAAATATTTGGGGAGGACTCATCGATTTATCGATGACATCATTTTCCATATTGGACTCCTATATTTTTGGATTAGGGAGCAACCCTCGTCAATTGAGGGCCATGTTGACGTTTGAAACCGCTCGTATTTTCTCGACAAATTTTCTGGATTAGGGTAATATTTCATATAAAAGGGCTCCAAGATTTATCTTAGAGTCCAACCAAAATATTTATCTGAACAGCAGCGCTACCCACCATAAGCTCGCTATACGCCTTCCGATTGTTCTGCTATCTAAAATGTGACCAAATGTGAACACGGCTTAGTTCACGATTCATCCAAGCTGGTTGTTACCAGAAGTTTTTCTTGCAACAGAGCCGTCTTGTCCCCGTGCGTTAATTCCCGGTTAGCCCCCGGTATTTATAAAGGAACGATTTAGGCAAGAAGACGTATGCCTTCTCGTTCAATATTGATAGCCGCGTTCAAATCACGATCCATTTCATAACCACAAGTCTCGCAATGATAGACACGTTCTGACAGCTTGAAAAGTTCTTTCTTATCACCACAATTGGAACAGGTTTTAGAAGAAGGGAACCACTTATCTATAATTGAAATCCAATTACCATAAAGGCCGGCTTTATATCCTAATTGCCGTTTCAATTCATAGAAGCCCATATCGCTTATTGCCTTAGCCAGCCTAGAGTTTTTCATCATTCCTTTCACATTCAAGTCTTCAAGACAAATGATCTTAAAATCTTGACAAAGGTGATGAGTTAGCTTATGCAAACCATCCTGACGAATGGCTTTGATACGATAATGAAGCTTTGAGATTTTCAACTTTTGTCTGTCGTTGCGTTTTGAACCCTTAGTTAATGAAGCTTGCTTCCGTTGTAATCGGGCTAAACGGCGACTCAGTTTCTTTAATGGCTTTTGTCCTTCTATTGTTTCCCCATTGGAAAGGGTTGCTAAACTTTTCACACCTAAATCCACACCGACAACATCAGTTTGGTTTTCACTGATTTTGACTGGCGAGGTTTTTAATTGAACGCTAATGCTTATAAACCACTTGTCAGCATTGCTCGAAACCGTTGCTGACAGAATTTTTCCTTCAAATCGAATAGATTCCGTTAATTTGACCCAGCCTAACTTAGGAATCTTGATCCGGTTTCCTTCGGTTTTAAATTGATCATTGGAAAGATAGAATGAATCACGTCTGCCTTTCTTTTTAAATTGGGGATATTGACCGCTACCATTAAAAAAGTGTTTAAATGCTGTGCCTAAATTGGCAAAAGCTTGTTCCGCCGCACATTTAGTGACATTAAACACCCAAGGAAAATCAACCGGTTTAATCGCATTAAAAGCCTTCTTAATTTTAAAAGCGGTTGGTTTTAAACCGGCTTCGTATTGTCGCTTCCATTCAGCTAAACCCCAGTTATAAGCGAAACGAGAGGTTCCACAAGCCTGTCTAAAGTACCGTTCCTGTTTAACCGTTGGATTTTTTATCTGTATTTTATGGCTTAAGACAAGCATCTTTGATTAACTTTTTATAAGAACGTAGACCATAAAGTCGTGCTGAAAAAACCTGAATAATGGATAATATATCTTGAACTAATTCCTGTTCTGGTGAGAGTTCTTCGCCATTAATAATGATTAGATTAGTCCCATGTCGAACACAAAAACTTTCAATTAATGAGAAATCAAATCGAACTAACCTGTCCTTATGGGCAATAATCAAATGGCTTACTTGTCCAAGTTCAATTTCTTCAAAAAGTTTGCTAAATTTTTGCCGTTTATAGTTAAGACCACTAGCAATTCCTTCTAACCATTCATCAACCACTATTTCATGTTGATGACAATATTTTCTTAAGGCTTCTTTTTGATTATGTAGTTCGGGTTTCTGGCCATAACTTGAGACCCTTGCATAAACGACCACTTTGCCTTGCCCTTTATTTTTTATCCCTAAATATTTAAGGTATTGGTCATGAGTGTAGTATCTTCTCCCCATTGAAGTTCGGTTGGCCTTTAGAACACCATCTCTATCCCAACGTTGAAGCGTCTTTACCGAACAGCCTATTAACTCGGCAAACTTTTGAGGTTTATATGTGCTCATCATAAATATATTATATGTACTTTGAGTATAAAATCAACCCCTATCAATTAACTCTATGCTTTTTGTCCATCCCCATAGAAAATATGTGATGCCCTTTTTCTAGCACGAACTGTAAATCTTCCTGATTGCAATGGTAAATTTTAGATAGGATTTCAACGATTCTTTGGGCATATCTATGAAATCCATTTTTTGAGTCATCTTTCGGGAGCTCTAAAAAATAATCGGCTGGTAATCCTAAATGGCGAGGCGGTTGATATTCTCTAAAATGATTCCCTTCATTGGCTGGTATCCAGCCCATTAATAATAGAAAATCAACCAAATATTGAAGTTTTAAATGAGTCATGTTATCACCCAAAATAATCAAAGATATAATCAAAAAAATCAAGGTTAATGAAATTTGACTTGGGAATCTCTATCCTTTTGGTACTTTTAGGATTAACATCTTCTAATCCAGAAGGGTTGTCAGGATAATACCAATAAGCACACTTGCCCATAATGAGATATTCTGACTTGCAACCACTTGTCGGGATCACTTGGCAAAATAACCAGAATCAGTATTAAAGGAATATATCCTTCTTCCTTTATTCTAAATACTAAATCATTATAATTTTTTCCTTTTAACTCATACTTAATTTTATCGGTGGTTTCAATGAGATGTTCGCTTGTTTCTAAGACCGATTTCACTTGAATATGAACTTGTCTACCGGTTTCACAAAAGCTATTACCATTCCTCTTGAGAAATCAGATTTCTCCCAGAAATAGGATTTCTTTCCACTTGAGAAAGCGTTCAAAGGCTCAAAGGCTCAAATAACCTATTGTCCGCCTCGCACCGGCCACATGTAGTAGGTATTAACCTTGTCAGCAACGTACACGCCGCCGTCATAGATATCCACGTACCATGCGAAGCTCGTGCCGTCTGCGTACGCGGTAGCCGCCCAGTAGCAGCCCGACTGCACGCCCGGAAACGCATCACTTTCTTTCCACTGATCCGTACCCGCTGCATTGGAGAGTGCCGGTTTTTTATATTTCTTGTCCACCATCTCCTCCCACTCATCTTTAGTCGGTAAGCGCCAATCTCCTGCCTTTGAACCGTCACAGAGGCCACATTGTCCATGAGCTAGATTAGCCGCTTTTTGCAGAGCCGTTTCCCAATTCTGTCGGCCAAAACAATTGGCATTTTTTAGCAAGATTAGCCCAGTTTTGTTGTCTGTGACGGTTCCATCGCCATTGTCAATATAGCGGTATGACGCTAAGACTTGTAGCCGTTTTTGGGCTTCTTCTGCATACTTCTTTAGCGTATTACCATTTAAATATGCTTGATAAGCCGCTTTGATATTTTGCTGACAGGCCTTTTGCCAAGCCTTTTCATCCTCTTTCCGTTCCGCTTGACTTAGCGACGCGAGTTCTTCCGGTTCTTTAATGGCTGGTAGCCGCTTTTTCGCCTCTACAGCATACTGTTTGAGCGTGCCACCTTCTGAATACGTTTGATAAGCCGCTTTGATATTTTGCTGACCGGCCTTTTGCCAAGCCTTTTCATCCTCTTGTCTTTTCCGTTCCTCTTCTGCTCGACGTTGAGCCAGTTCAGCTTGCGGCCTTTTTTCAGCGTTGTCTTTAATGGCTTTTAAATCACGGCTCAATTGCCGCGCCGAGGAATGCCGTTGTTTTGGCACTTCCTCAACACAATCAAACAATAACTCTCGCAAAGCTTGCACCTCTGGCAATTTTCGTTCAGAAAAACGGCGCGGACTTAAGCTCGTCCACAAACGATACATCGTCGCCCCAAACGCAAACACATCACTTGTCGCGCTCGGCTTGCCGTACTGACTAAAACCTTGCTGCTCCGGCGGCGCATAATCCAACGTACCAAACACCGCTTGCCCAAAGGTACTTAATCCAGAACGACTCCGCGACACGGCCGCCTCGTTCCGCAACGAAGTCGCCACCTTTGATAATCCAAAATCAATGATTTTCACTGAGATTGAGTCCTCCGAGGTTTTGGAAACCTCGGAGGTATTTTTCAGCAAGATATTCGCTGGCTTTAAATCAAGGTGAAAAATGCCAGCCTCATGGGCAATCTGCAAGCCCTTAGCGATTTGTAGGCCGACAGCGAGGCCGGTTTCTAAATCCATCGGGCCGTATTTTTCTAACCACGCTTCACCATCAACCGCGCCGTCAATATACTCAGTAACGAAATAGGCCCGTTCTTGTTTAAAACTATCCACATAACCAAAATCCAACGGTTCTGGGATATAATCACCGGCGATGTCGCGCATTATAAACGGTTCTTTAAACACCTCATCAAGTGTGCCCTTGAGACTCTCCCATAAGCACTTCACCACCACCCGTTTTTGTCTTATTAAACGATTATGGTTTTGGCACAAGAACACACAACCCATGCCGCCAGCACCCAACAAGCGTTCCAACGGATATTTGCGGATATCATGCAACGCATATCGCTGTGGTTCGATAGCAATGGCAGCTTGCAAATTGTCCAAGGCTTCGGTGTAAGCTTGGCGCCGCAACTGCACCTGAAAAAGATTAAAATAGGCTAAGGCCTTATCGGCCTGATTGTGAGCATTTTCAATGGCTTGGCTAAATAACCGCTCGGCCGCTTCCAAATCACCCGTCGAAGACAACGCACTGCCCACCATGATAGAGACGCGACTATAGTCAGGATTCTGCTGCGGCAACTCTTTGAGTTGTGAGGCCGCTTTCCGAATCAGTTGCATACTTTCGCTATTGTGCTGAGTAAACTCATCACGCGGTTTGACTTGTGACGATAAACCCTGATACGCCATCAGTTTAGTGACGAGTTGTAAAATCTCCTCAGCCAAGCTTTTAGTGAGTTTAACTTCTTCTTTAGTCTCTATGACATCCTCATGGATTTCCTCAAGCGTCGAATAAACGTCTTTAGCCCACGCCAGCATTTCTTCTAGCCGAGTGTCAAAGCGACGACTAAAACGAAGCAATTGTTCATGGCGCGTTTGCCAAGCCGCCTCAGTTTTTCGCAAGTCTTGTAATTGTTGCGCGACTTCAACCAAATTGGCCGACTTTTCCGATATGGCTTGGCTCAGATTCTCTTCGACCGTTTTCAAGGCCGTCTGGAGAGTTCGCACCTCTATACATAAACCCTCGCGCTGCAAAGCCGCTTGGGTTTTTTCCAGCCGCTCATCTTGACGGACAAGCTCACGGAAAAAAAACACCACGCTTTCGCCTAACAATCCCTCAAAGCGAAGAAAAGCTGCCAACGTGTCATCCACCTTTTCTAAGCACTGCATTTGTTCAAGCACTAAATCGGTGAGAGCGAAAGTCTCTCTATAACTAATTAAGGCTACCAAGTCCTCATCAGTGAGTTGTTCAAACTGAAAGAGTTTATCCTTGTGTTTGGCAAACGCTTTAAGTGATTTAACGGCTTGCTTGCGAAAGGCCTGCAACTCATCGCTTTTGAGGCCGTGTTGTTGTGCAAAAGGTTGCAAATAGTGCTGTTCAATTTGCGCCGCAAACTCGCGAGTGATTTTGGAATTGAATATCTTTTGCGTCAAGGCGAGTTTTTTATCGGGCGCCGCCAATCCGACGCTGATGGCAACGACAGTGTAGCCATAACCGTCTGAATAAGCTTGATTGATTTCATAAGCACTGAAAGTAAAATGCGCTTTGAGAATAGACAGTGCTTTTCCGCCCACCTTTTCGGCAATCTCCACCACGGCGGGGCTATCTAGTAATGAACCGAGTAAAGTTTGTAGGAGTGATGGTGGCATAGTGTGTTAGTCGCCTGATTTATATTAAAATAACTAAATTATAGCAAAAATAAAATGGTAAATAAAAATGAACTTTTAGGCGATGAATCGCCTACTACAAACTAACTAACTACAAACGCTTAGGCGATGAATCGCCTACTACAAACTCTGAACGCTTAGGCGATGAATCGCCTACTACAAACTAACTAACTACAAACGCTTAGGCGATGAATCGTCTACTACAAACTAACTACAAACGCTTAGGCGATGAATCGCCTACTACAAACTAACTCACATTAATTCGTTTATCCGCGTAATTCGTTGTACTCCGCGTGCTTAAAGCTTTGGTACTCCAACTGAAGCGAGAGATGAAAGGATAAATCCGAATCATGTTCATGAGTTTGGGAAAGAACCATGCGATATAGGGTTTTCCGTTACCAATCCTTCCACTTGGGCAGCTTGCAAAAGCTCAATATCTGTCGTCAAAAAAATCAGTGGAGATAAACCATTGTGTAAAAGAATCTGGTTATATTGCAAAGCACAAGCTAAATGCACAGCATCATAGCCACGTAATTTCTGTCGAACAGTCAATTCAATCGCTTCATCTACACGCGAAGCTTCAACAGGTATTAAAAGATACTGTTGTTGGCAATCTTGGCTTAGCTGGGTTCGGATTTGTTGATACTCATTTTGAGTAATAAAGTTGCCTCGCAACTTGCCCGCAAAAGCGGCAGCAACTTCTACCCGACTTATCTCAGCAGTAACAATCGTTCTCGTTGAATCATTACAGCGTTTTTTAACCCAATCTGTACCTTCCTCGCTCAAATAACGTTTAACTAAAGCACTACTATCAAAATAGTCAACGTGACTTATGTTTTGTTCCATGAGCGATTCTCTCTTTCTTCAATAATCATGTCACTAGCTGGTTTACCACCGGCACGAATAGGTTGCCGAGTTTTCATTTCAGGTTTTGCTAAGTATTGTGCAATACTTTTTGCATCAGGGGCTGTTGCACCAGCCCGGCGCAAAACGCTAATCGTTTGCTCTTGCAACGATAAAGAAGTTGATTCAATTATTGGTTGAGTCATTCTTTCCGTTTTAAGAAAACGAAGTCCCAATTCCAAAAGGCGGGGTAATTCGTTTTTATAGAAACGTAATTGTTGTGCAAGTTCTTTCGTGACTTGTATTTCGACAGTTTCCATTTTGCGTTCTCTAATGAGATTAGTTAGCAACAGTCATTTAGCTTGTTAAGTCCAAACTGAAATATTTGGACTTTGTACACCTGTTTCCGTCCAAACTGAAAGGTTTGGACTTTGTACAAAGCTAAAGCTTTTGTACTCCAACTTAAGCGTACAAAGCTAAAGCTTTGGTACTCCGATGAAACGTACAAAGCTAAAGCTTTGGTATAGTTATCCAGATAACTTTTGTACCTAAAACCAGTTAATGAAGAAATTAACGAATCAAGCCAAGTTTTTCAAAATTTAGTCGTTTATTTCCCAATCAAAGTACTCATCAGGAATGGACAAAACTTATCTGGACAAGTATACTCCTCCGATGAAACTCCTGTTGGACTTTAAGCGAGTATTGCTTCTTCTTCGGCAATCTCGGCGCTTTCAAAGCTAAACTTCAGTTCACCGTCTTCTTCGCGCACTTGCACATGTCCACCGTTTTCCAGTTTCCCAAACAGTAATTCTTCCGACAGCGCTTTTTTGATTTTGTCTTGAATTAAACGCGCCATCGGCCTTGCACCCATGAGTGGATCGTAGCCATGTTTTGCCAACCATTGTTGTGCAGCTTCGTCCACTTCGATGGTGACATTTTTGTCGATCAATTGGGCTTCTAGTTCAAGGATGAATTTGTTTACCACATGTCCAATGGTTTCTGGCGCTAAGGCCTTAAATTGGACGATGGCTTCTAAGCGGTTGCGAAATTCGGGCGTGAAGCTGCGTTTGATGATTTCCAAGACATCCGTGGAATGATCTTGTAGGCTAAATCCCATAGAAGCGCGACTGGCTTGTTCGGCCCCAGCATTAGTCGTCATCACAATCACAACATGACGAAAATCTGTTTTGCGTCCATTGGTATCCGTCAATGAGCCATGATCCATGACTTGTAATAAGATATTAAAAACATCGGGGTGGGCCTTTTCCACTTCGTCTAATAGCAACACCGCGTGTGGATTCTTATTAATGGCTTCGGTGAGTAAGCCGCCCTGATCAAAACCAATATAGCCGGGCGGGGCACCAATCAAACGAGATACCGTATGTCGTTCCATATATTCGGACATATCAAAGCGGACCAGTTCTATGCCCATAATACGCGCCAATTGGCGCGTCACTTCGGTTTTGCCAACCCCAGTCGGCCCGGCAAACAGGTAAGAACCAATGGGTTTCTCAGGGCTGCCTAAGCCAGAGCGCGACATTTTAATCGCCACTGCCAAGGTTTCAATCGCCTCATCTTGGCCGTAAACCACCATTTTCAAATCACGCTCAAGATTTCTCAACGTTTCTTTGTCAGAAACGGAAACATTTTTCGGTGGAATGCGGGCAATTTTGGCAACGATATCTTCAATATCGTTAACCTCAAGGAGATTTTTGCGTTCTGAGGTGGATTGTAAACGTTGACTCGCACCGGCTTCATCAATCACATCAATCGCTTTGTCGGGTAAATGTCTATCATTGATGTAACGAGCGGATAATTCCGCAGCCGCCCGTAAGGCCTGTGGCGCATATTTAAGTTCGTGATGTTCTTCAAAACGCGATGAAAGTCCATGTAGGATTTGGACGGCCTCCTCAACGGACGGTTCAGGAACATCAATTTTTTGGAAGCGGCGCGACAAAGCCCGATCTTTTTCAAAAATGCCGCGATATTCCTGATAAGTCGTTGAACCGATACATCTAATTTCACCAGCGGCCAACATCGGTTTCAGCAAATTAGAGGCATCCATCGCACTGCCTGAAGCGGCCCCAGCGCCAATAATGGTATGGATTTCATCAATAAACAAAATCGCGCCCGTTTGTTTACCCAATTCGACTAAAACGGCTTTAAGGCGTTTTTCAAAATCGCCGCGATATCGGGTGCCAGCCAGCAACGTGCCCATGTCTAGGGCATACATAACACTGTTTACCAAAATGTCGGGGACTTTTTTCTCGGTAATCAATTTGGCTAAGCCCTCGGCCAAAGCCGTTTTTCCCACACCCGCTTCACCCACCAATAGCGGATTATTTTTGCGCCGTCGGCATAATATTTGCATCATGCGCTCTATTTCGTGTTGTCGCCCAATCAATGGATCTATTTTGCCCGCCTTCGCTTGTTCATTCAGATTGACGGTAAAGACTTCCAAAGGATTTTTAGTGGGGGCCGACTCGCCATCTTGTTCATCTTCTTGCGAGCCCGAAAAATCAGGATTGCCATTGTCAATTTTGGAAATACCATGAGAAATATAATTGACCACATCAAGGCGGGAGACCTCTTGCTTTTCGAGAAAGTACACGGCTTGTGACTCTCGTTCTCCGAAAATAGCGACTAACACATTCGCGCCAGTGACTTCCCTTTTACCCGAAGATTGCACATGAAAGACGGCCCGTTGCAGCACCCGTTGAAAACCGAGAGTAGGTTGCGTATCCCGTTGATCTCTTTTGGACAATTTAGGGGTAGTTTCTTCCAAAAAACGAGACAAGTCTCTTTTAAGTCTGTCCATATTCACAGCACAAGCGTGCAAGACTCGGACGGCATCCTTATTACCTACCAGCGCCAGTAAGAGATGTTCCACTGTCATAAACTCATGACGCTTTTGACGTGCCGCCTGAAAGGCGGTATTCAGGGTCAATTCAAGTTCTTTACTTAACATGTTCAAGACCTCTTTTTGTGGGTAATTGGTAATCGGTAATTGGTAATCAGTAATTGGTAATTGGTAATTACAGCCCTTCGCCATTGGGGAGTACCAAATTAAATGTTTACCCAATCGATTTTTGATTTAGGACCATGTCAATCCGTCAATAAAAATTATTGGGTATAATTCAAATAGTTAATTAGGTTAGGCCCGTTTTTGACGCGAAAATCATTAAAAATTCTCACAAGGGTATATTATTTTTTGGGAGGCCCCTACTGGGGTGGTGAAAGTCTCGTTGTTTGGTAGCCACGATTGATCCCTGTGCCTTTACTTATGCAAGTAATTGAATTACAAAGTGTTTAATCCTTTCATCCCAAATCCTTTCATCCCAAATTCGTGGGCCATAGAAGGCCATTTTCACCACAAAAAGCGCCTACCCATTACCCATTACCCATTACCAATTGACTCATGCTTTTTCCATCATACACAGGAGAGGATGCTGATTTTCACGGGCGTAGCTATTAACTTGAGCCACTTTCGTTTCTGCAATTTCACGGGTATAAGTACCGCAAATGCCTTTGCCCTTGATATGCACTTGTAACATCACACGGGTGGCTAATTCCCTATTCATACCAAAAAATATTTCTAAGACCTGAACAACAAAATCCATGGGCGTGTAATCATCGTTCAAGAGTACCACTTTATATAGCGGTGGGCGCTTGAGCTTCGGTTTCGCTTCTTGAACAACTACATCATCATCATACGTCGTGTCGGGGAACTGTGCCATAGCTCTTTCACCACATCTCAATTTTAATAAAATTTTCCGGATTTTCTCTCATGGAACGTTAAGAAAAAAATGTCTAAGGTTATAATGTTATCTCATTTATGACAATCCTTTGAACAGATTTTCAGACACCGTGCCAAACTTGAGTTTGGCAAATTGGAGCGCCAAACTGGAGTTTGGCAAAGCGCTATAGCCATTACTCCGTTTATACTTTGCACGGCTATAGATTTTCAGAAGCAGCCAACTGAAAGCGAAAGTCCCCTAAAGGGGACTAAATAATTATCTGAAAATCTATAAAAACTGAAACTGATCTCGCTTAAACTTTGAACCTTTCGTTCTTCGCTACGCGAGATCACTAACGCCTATCCCAACACCCTCTCAAGAGGAACTTGCCACGGTTTGACTCACATCGATAGAGGGGTGTGTAAGAATTCCAAATCTTCAATTTTGTGCAGTCTAACCGACTCAGGAACGGTGTGGTATCACAATTGGTAATTGGTCATTGGTCATTGGATTCTGTATTGTTTTGGTTCATGCATCCAAAAACCCTCTAAAAACCAACAAGTTTCTGAGTCCTTAAGCCTATACTTTGCGCGGCTAAAAACCGGACTATACCAATGAAAATGAAAAATGAAAAATGTTAATGTAAACGACTCATTTTATAAATAGACTTAGCCTCGTCATAAATTGAGCTTTTTACACACCCCTAAATCCCCGCTTTGAGGGGACTTGCGTCGGATTTATTCACATCGATAGAAGGGTGAGGGGGTGTGTTTACAAAAGCTCAAATTATTCCGGCGCAAAGTCTAGTTTTTTCATTTTCACGGTTTTAAAGTACGTTCCCTATAACCTTGTGAGTGTACAAGTCCCCTTTAGAATAGTCCAACTATTAGCCTTATGCTAATGGCTGGAGTTAAAGGCAGTAGCCTCACCCCATTCTCGGAATGGGGTTTTTGAAAAAAAACTTTTGCCGAGGCAAAAGTTTCTTCAAAACTTATTAGATGAACCAATTACCAATTACCAATTACCATAAGGATTGGCTCGTACCAACCTCAATCTAATATATAAAAGTTTGATGTGTAAAAGGAGAGATTTCAAGTATGGAAGTCCCACCGGGCCCAGAAAAATGGCCTTCAGCCAGTTTATTACGTTTATTTATCGTCTTATGTTATGAGAGTTTATTATTATTTTCAGTGCTATTTTTGGCGGCCGCGTTAGCCTATCCGGTGACAGACGGACAAGTGAGTTTGCCCTATCAAATTTATTTATTGACAGTCGGTTTTCTTTACTTTGCGTGGCCGTGGTTACACGGCGGACAAACGCTAGGGATGAAAGCGTGGCGGGTTCAATTAGTGTCTCGCGATGGCGAACCACTCACTTGGCAGCAAGCCTTGCTGCGTTTTTCAATGGCTATCGTGTCATGGTTAGCGTTGGGGATGGGATTTTTTTGGGCCCTTGTGGACAAACAGCGACGGACTTGGCATGATTGGGCTTCAAATACGCGCATGGTTTTACGGCCTAAGCCTTCCAAAAGAAAATAAGTAATGTGCCTAGAGTTTTTCAGATAAAAATTTTTGGAGTTGAAAACTGAAGAATCATGGCACTAAAAACGTTTCTTAACTTAATGGCATTGCCCCCTACCTGGGGTGGTGAAAATCAAGTTCCGATGGAGCTATAAGTTGATCCCACTTTTGTTCCTCTTGTGAAAATAACTCATAAAAGACAATTATTTAAATATCTTAACCACCTCACCCCCTACTCCCTCAAGGGGACTACAGGGGGGGGCCAAACCGATGCCAGATTCGGGTACCCATTACCCATTATCCACTTCACTGTTCATCTCTCAACCCAAAGAAATGTTCAATTTTGTTGAGAATTTGTAAGTAAGGGGCTTTTGTCTCAGTTTCAACATCATCCTCAACATGCATTTGAGATTGTGTTGCTTGATGTCGCTGAGTCAACACTTTACTCACCCGCTCGGAAACTTCCGGTTGTTGTTCTATTAGAGGCGCAATATCGGCCTGAGTTAATTCAAACAGATAGGTATCAACCAATGCAATCACGGTAGCGGTTCTCTCTTCACCCGTCAGAAGTGCCATCTCACCAAAAAAGTCCCCTGCGCCCAAACGGGCAACTTCCTTGGTTCTTCCATCATCTGATTGCACCTGTACGCCAACCACGCCTTCAACAATAATAAATAAGGAATCGCCGGCATCTCCTTGTTGGACAATAACATCACCCTGCTCAAACCGGTGACGGCGTATTCTATCGCTGAGGTAATGTTTGGCTTCCTCAGAAAAGGGCTTGAATATATCCACTTCCTGCAACAGGGTAATCGGTTTAGTGGCTTCTTCGCCGCCTCTTTCTTTAACCCCTTTAAACAAGTGAATTTCTTGCCGCTGCACAGCCGGTGTGATACCCGCACGATTCAGATGAAACCAAACCCGCGTCCAGACATCTTCTAAAATAAAATGTTTATCGGCATAGTCGTCGGCACAAAATGCGACCCAGTAGCTGGCAGCCCATTCATTGATACCCGTAAATAGGACGACCGGTGCCGGATCCTTGATAGCTTTATCGGCCGACAACAGTGCATCCAGAAGCAGTTTTTTCACGCGAGTCGGTGGGTGCATGGGATGCACATAGACTGTAGGCCATAACCAGTAAACGTCATCGGGATAACCGAAATTAAGAATAGGGGACTCCGCGGCCATACTATTGGGAATACTTAAAATACATTCCGCCCTCGTTTTCAGCCGAGTCGTCCGCCAAGTAATGTCCACTATTTTGCCTTCATCAAAATTGCTTATTTTGACCCAATCACCGATTCTAAAGGGTCTTTCTATGTTAATCGCAATCCCGGAGAAAATATTGGAAATATTAATTTGAATAGCCAAACCAATAATCATGGCGATAACACCCGACGTTGCCAAGATACTGGTAAGTTGCTCGTTATATACAAAGGCAATGATCCCAACAACGGCCAGAAAGTAAATAATAAAAGCCAAAAACAGACGGACGATATTGGGTATGAGGCGACCGGTTTTTTCCTCAATAGGTGTCCAGATAAAACTTTCTGAAGCCAGATTAAGAAGAAATGCCGGTATTATCCACCACAAGATATCAAATATCTTGATAACAAACTTCATGTTATACGCTTCAACGTTTGAAGACAGCCACTTAACCAATACCACTTCACCAGATAACAGCAAAATAACTGCCAAGAAGGTCTGAAAAAACCAAACCCATTTGGACCACTTCCTAATTTTTTTAGAAAGAACATTAAGTAGTAAGATGAAAATAGTACTTAACACCATCATATTTAAGGCGTATGGGTAGGGAATCCTTCCCCGTAAGGTAATTTCATTCTTTTTAATCTGAACGTTCGCATTAAACTGAGAGTATTCAACCTTCCCGCCTTGCACATTGAGATATTCAGGATCCCCTAAAGAATTTCTTTCAGCAACATTCTGAAAAAACCGGATTTTCTCTATAGACCAACCCGAGGCTGGGCTGAGAACTTGACTGTTTTGCAGTTGTTCCGACACCTTATTGGCATCTCCCATGCCCAACACATCCGTTACATAAATCAGATTGTTTCTCGTTAAAGATTTATGACGGAAATTCACACTGAGTTTATGCTGTTTATAAGCATAATGACCGGAACGAAAGTCTGCCCTGAAACGGCTTTTTATTCTATAAACACGGTAGGTAATCTGATCCTTAATTTTTTTTTCAAGAGGCTCCTTTTTTAATTCTGCCTCTATCTTGTCCGGCTCCAACGCATTGATAAATTCAATGTCTTGGGGCTGAAATTTGCCAGCCGAGCGAAACCAGAGATGAAAATCTAACGTAAAAGTTAAATTATCCGGCTTAAAATCACTTATTTCATTTATTTTTATCCCGGTGTAGACCACATTCGTTTTGTACATGTATTGCTCACCAATCTTCAGCACACGCTCATCTTTGATGGCAGCCTCCAAGTCAGCAATTTCATTGATATTACGCACCACCTGAAACTGAGTTAAGGCGGACACGATGTTATTGTTTTTATACACACCAATGGCCACCGGTTTTGGGGCATCCCGGTTCTTATTAAAATAATTGAAGCCCGTGGTACCTTCCACTGCCTCATGAATGGTGAACTTGGCGAGTTCATTACGGATTTTTTGCCGATATGCTTTGAGGCTTATTTTTTTCCCTTCAATATTCTTATTGACCCGTTTTATCGCTTCAATGAGTACCATAGCACTATCATAAGCATAAGCGGCCGACCAGTCGAGTTCTTTTTTATCTTTTTGGAGTTCTTTTTTATCTTCGTCGTTGTATTTCTTTTGGTATTCATCCTTGAACTTCTGGGCTTTTTCATTGGCCGTGTCAAATATCAACGGCGTTGCCACATAAATATCATTGGTATAATAGCCTGGATTCGCTTTCTCTTTTGGAAATTTATCAAAGCCATCCACAAATGTTTGCTCAGAAAAGCCAGAGCCGCTGATGATAGGATTTTGGATGCCGGCATCTTTGATTAATCTCACCAAAGGAATGCCCTCACTCGCTTGCATCGCCAGCAGAATGGCACCCGCGGCTTTGCCGTCCCGCTTCAATTTTTCAACGAAGCCTCTAAACTTCTCATCCTTATTTTTATCTTTTTCATGAAAACGCCATTTATTCTTAACCTCCATTCCCAAGCCACGCGCTGCTTTTTCAAAAACTGAAGCCAAATAAGAACCATAGCCACTACCATCATCAATGATAGTCACCTTATCCAAACGAAAAACTTTATTGACATAATAAGCCAGAAACTGACCAGAGGCACTGGCATTATAGATATTTCTAAAATACCATTTGTTATTTTTGGTAACTTCCACACTGACGGAACCCGGCGTAATGGCAGGAATGCCAAACTTTTTATAAACTTGACCACCCGTTATAGAACAAGAACTGAACCAGTGCCCGATAACAGCAACCACTTGATTTTCCTCAACGATTCTAAGTGCTTCCTGTTCGGCTTGTTGTTTAGGATCGCACTTGTTCTGGTCATCAAAGATTTTGAGTTCGACTTTTTTGCCCTTGAGTTCTTTTTGGTCGTTGACACGATCCAAATATAACTGAATGGCTTGACTCATAATTTCCCCAGCAGCCTTGCCCTTCCCGGACATGGGGCCGATAAAAGCAATATAGATGGTTTCTCCTTCCTCTTTAAAATATTTATGGAACGTCCAGACTAAAACCAATAATAAGATCACAATTAACATAAAAAATTTTACTTTCATATTTTTTTAACCCTCAACAAGCATTGCTATCGCTAGGAAAGGAAAAACAAGGAAATCAACAAAGTGAGCGTTCACTTCAACTCAACAAGAATGCTGAAGACGAATACTGTCCTCCCATATTAAATTTTGCGAAATGGGGAGATTCCCCCCTTTTAAAAATGGGGGCTAGGGGGGAAATTTTTTTATTTCTGCTTTGGGGCACTATAAAGTGTGTTTGCTCGCCAAGGCTTTATGTTCAAACGATGGGGGGCCTAATCTCTCCCCTTGGGGCACAATTTCCTCTTCCCCTATTCCTTTATCACCTTTAAAAACATGAACTTCCTGCCGCATCACCGCCGGCGCGATGTCAGCACGGGAAAGATGAAACCAAACCCGCGTCCAAACCTTTTCCAAAATCAAATATTTATCGCCGTAGTCGTCGGCACAAAACGCAATCCAATAGGTGGCGGCCCACTCGTTGATGCCGGTAAAGATAACAACGGGCTCTGGATCTTTGAGAATTTTCTCGCTCGACAGCAGTGCATCAAGGAGAATTTTTTTCACACGCGCTGGGGGGTGTCTAGGATGGACATAAACCGTAGGCCATAACCAATACACTTCATCGGGATAATAGAAATTGGTAATAGCCGATTCGGAGGCAATGCTGTTGGGAATACTTACTATACACCCATTTCTCGCTTTAATCCGAGTAGCCCTCCAATTAATGTCTATGATTTCTCCTTCGTCAAACTGGCCTATTTTGACCCAATCACCGATCCGAAAGGGACGTTCCATGTTAATCACAATCCCGGAGAAAACATTTGAAATATTAATTTGAATAGCCAAACCGATAATCATGGCAATCATACCAGAAGCGGCTAATAAACTGGTAAATCGCTGTTCATATACAAAGACAATGATTCCAATAAGGGCCAGAAAATAAACTAAGAGTGCAAAAAAATGACGTATGATATTCGGCATGGCACCCAACCGTTCCCCTAAAGGTGTCCAAATAAAACGTTCTGACGCGACATTAATAAGAAATGCGGGTATCAACCACCATAGTATATCAAATATCTTTATGATAGATTTCATCTGAGAGGTGGTGGTATTTTCTGACAGCCAATCGGCAAATAGAATTTCACCTGACAATAGCAAAAGAGAGGCAAAAATGATCTGAAACAACCAAATAACAAATTTGAACAAGGTCTGCTTGCTGCTAACAAAAAACGTCAGTAAAAAGAGAATACCACTCACCACCATCAGATTATAGGCATATTTGTATGAAATCAGTCCCTGTAAGGTAAATTGATCTTTTTTAATTTGAATGGCCGCATTAAATCGAGAATATTTAACTATCCCTTCTGGCACGTTGAGATAGTCAGGATCACCGGCTGAAGACTCTTTAACCACCTTGGGAAAAAACCGGACACGATTGATTGTCCAACCGGAAGCCGGGCTGAGAACGCGATCTTTTGCCAACTTTTTTTCCAAGGATATTTTTTCCTTGGATTTTTCTTCCTTCATGAGTAGTCCCATGCCCAATACATCAGTCACATAAATCAAATTGTTGTGGGTTAAAACACGATGACGGAAACTCACGCCAACCAGATGTTGTTTATAAGCAAAATAATTGGGAAGAAAATCGGCATGAAAACGGCCCTTGATTCTATAGACACGGTAAGTAATTTTATCCTTGGTTTTCTTTTCAACGGTTTTTTTAAATTGTTTCCTCACCTCTTTTTGATCGACAACATTGACAAAATAAATGTCCGCAGGATTAAAATCGCCTTGAAATCGAAACCACAACTTAAAATCCAAAGTAAACTGTAAATTTTTTATGTCAATCTCACTGATTTCAATAAATTTTAGACCCACGTAGACCACATTCGTTTTATACATGTACTTGTCATCAATAGGCAACACGCGCTCTTGGTTGACTGCTTGTTGAAGATCGGCAATTTCATTGGTATGACGCACCACCTGTAACTGAGTTAAGGCCGAAACCGATTGTTTATGCTTATACACGGCAATCGAAACCGGTTTTTGTGCATCCCGCTCTTTATTAAAATAATTGAAGCCGGTTGTCCCTTCCACAGCATCATAAATGTCGGTGAAGCTTGCCAGAGTCTCTCTAACTTTTTGTCGATCCGCCTTCAGTGTTTCTTGTGTACCTTGAATTTCGGCCTTTCTGATCGCTTCAACAAGTACCATAGCCGTATCATAAGCGTAAGCTGCTGACCAATCGGGTGCTTCGTCATATTGGGCTTCGTAGAGTTCTTTGAACCGCTGGGCTTTTTCATTAGCCGTATCAAATATCAAAGGCGTTGCTACATGAATATCATTAGTATAGAAGCCGGGGTTATCTCTCTCTCTTGGAGAGTCATCAAAACCCTGACGGAATGTATTTTCAGACAAGGATGATGCACCTATTATTGGGTTTTGGATGCCGGCATTCTTGATTAATTTGACCAACTGAACGCCTTCAGTTGCTTGCACCGCCAACAGAATAACACCCGCGTCTTTTTTTCTTGATTTTAATTCTTCAACGATTTGTTTAAACTTATCACCCAAACGATTGTTATTATTCTTATAACGCCATTGGTTTTTGATTGACATGTCCAATTTCAAAGCTTGTTCTTCAAAAACTTGAGCCAGGTAAGAACCATAAGCGGCCTTTTCACGGATGATACTCACCTTATCCTGTTTAAAAACATATTTTACATAGTTTGCCAAAAACTGACCAGAGTCCTTAGCATTATAGATATTTCTGAAATACCACTCGTTACCTTCAGTCACCTGAATATTGACAGAGCCGGGCGTAATGGCCGGAATTTGATATTTTTTATATATTTTACCCGCACTTATGGAAGCGGAACTGTACCAGTGTCCGATAACCGCAACGGCGCTATTTTTGTTGGCGATTTCAAGCGCCTGTTGTTGAGCTATTTCGGCTTTGTTCTGGTCATCAAAAATCTTGAGAATGAGTTTTTTCCCGTTGATTCCTCCTCTTTCATTGATTCTATCAAAATATAATTCAATGGCTTGAGTCATTAATCGACCTGCGGTGGCACCCTCACCTGACATGGGGCCAGCAAAAGCAATATGTATGGCTTTTCCATATTCTCTAAAATACTCATGGTACGCGAACCATAAGACAGCAGATAAAATGATCGCACTTAACAGAAAAATTTTTGTTTTCATATTATGTTACATTGCTCGGTAAAATGTATCTGTGGTTTTTGTTCATATTATCTTGATATGTTCTTTGGCATCTGCAACCCTCGATATAGCAATTTGATGGTTGTGGTTGGCAAGACTCTTGGCACACACGGCCCCGATGAGAGGAGGCAGCATGACATCGTGGCATAATCACTCATTAGTTATCAGTTATCAGTTATCAGTTACCAGTTACCAATTAACGGTTGGAAATATACTTAACACCGTTATAGCATTTTTCTTTTGCGTAAACTACATCACTCGTAGGGGCAAACAGGCGTGTTTGCCCTTAAACTTGCAGGTTTGCCCTTTTTTGTATTTCACATAAGCGAAAAATGCTATACAACTTGAGCTTTTATCTCGCTTAAGCGGAGTTACCGAAGTTTGACACACCCCTATCGATGTGAGTCAAACCGAGGCCAAGTTCCATTACGTCATGGTATTTTGGGGTGTGTAACTTGCAGTGAAAAACGCTTGACGAAGTTATCTCGCATAGCTTCGATCCTTTCGTTCTTCGCTACGCGATATCACGATATTATCTCGCACAGCTTCGATCCGCAGTTTCAGAGCTAAGCGAGATCATTTTTGGTAAAGGCAAAAGTTGGAGCGAGGCAAAAACTTTTGCCTGGCTCGGTGTGCAGTATAATTTGTATTGGTAGGTGCCCTTATGTTCCGAGAAACTGAGAAATTTTTTAGGACTTACCACCTATCAGGGAAGTAAAAATCATTATTTTTCGTTCACAGAGAACCACAGAGTTACACAGAGCCATCTCTTAAAGGAAATCTCTGTGTAACTCCGTGTAGCTCCGTGTTCTCTGTGTTGAGGATTTGAAAACTGATAGGTGGTAAGTTTTTTAGGACTTACGCCTTGACAAATGAAATTAATTTAGTTATTTCTATAAAGCCGTTTCGCCAAAAAGGCGCGTGATGTAAATGGCTGAGTGCGTCAGTCCTATTTTTGTTAGTTTTTTTTGGACGTTGTCACTACCCCTACAGGACTCCCGGCGTTTTTAGTTGGTAGTTGGTGCTGCCAAAATTAACGCCATGTTCGACTTTTTATAAATTATTGAATTTTATTGTCGCCAGAGGCATGGGTTGATCTCGCTTCGCTTGATACAAAGTTACCCATCCTACTTTAAAATTTAAAGGTTTACCAAATATACTCCACAATTCACAATTTCAGGCTAAAGTTTTTCTCCGAAAAACTTTAGCCTGAAAGGCAAAAGTTTCCGTTGCGGAAACTTTTGCCTGAAACACAATTCACAATTAGCAAGGCTTACGCTTCTGTTCACAATTCTAAAAAACTCTGAAAAGCCACAAATTGGAACAGCGGAATTAAGGGTTGTTCAAACATTCCAAAATTCGATCCCCTATCTCCGTCGGATTTCGTGCCAGCGTCACGCCCGCCGCCTCTAGGGCCGCAAATTTATCTTGTGCCGTGCCTTTACCGCCCGCAATGATTGCCCCCGCATGTCCCATGCGTTTGCCCGCTGGGGCGGTGACACCGGCAATGTAAGCAACGACGGGTTTGGTTATGGACGACTTAATATAATCCGCGGCCTCTTCTTCGTCCGTACCTCCGATTTCACCTACAATGACTACGCCTTCTGTTTGTGGGTCTTGTTGGAACAATTCTAAACAATCTATGAAGTTCATGCCATGAATCGGATCACCGCCAATCCCAATACTGGTACTTTGTCCCAAGCCACAGCGCGTGGTTTGAGCCACGGCTTCGTAAGTCAATGTGCCAGAACGCGAGATGATGCCAATCGATCCTGGTTGATGGACAAAGCCGGGCATGATACCCATTTTGCAAGCACCAGGGGTAATAATGCCGGGGCAATTGGGGCCAATCAAGCGCACTTGCGGATAGTGGTCAGTCAGTCTTGTTTTGACCTTGAGCATCTCCAACACCGGAATACCTTCGGTAATGCAGGCGATGATTTTAATGCCAGCCTTGGCTGCCTCTAATATCGCATCCGCGGCGAAGGGTGCCGGCACATAAATCATACTGGCTGTCGCATCGGTGGCCTTACGCGCCTCGCGCACGGTATCAAAAACGGGCAATCCCAGATGAGTTTGTCCACCGCGGCCGGGTGTTACGCCACCCACCAATCCCGTCCCGTAGGCAAGACATTGTTCTGAGTGAAAAGTCCCTTGTTTGCCGGTAAATCCTTGGCAAATCACTTTGGTGTCCGCATCAACTAATATACTCATATTGTCATCCTTTAGCCGCTAGGACGGCTTTTTTAGCAGCCTCATCCAAATCATCAGCTTCCATAACCGATAAACCACTTTCTTTCAACAGGGCTTTACCCGCCTCAACGTTAGTCCCTTCCAGACGGACAACAACGGGTAATTGGGTGGCGGTTTCCTTAATCGCATGAATCACACCTTCGGCAATCAGATCACATCTGACGATACCACCAAAGATATTGACCAAAATGGCCTTAACTTTGGGATCGGACAAGATGATTTTAAAGGCCCCCGTCACCCTATCCGCCGTCGTGCCTCCGCCCACATCAAGAAAATTCGCCGGCGCACCGCCCTGCATTTTAATCACGTCCATCGTTGCCATCGCTAAACCGGCACCATTAACCATACAGGCAATCTCGCCATCCAAAGCGACATAGTTCAGATCAAACTGACGTGCCCGGTGTTCTTTTTCGTCTTCTTGAGTCGAATCGTATAAGCCCGCTAAATCTTTCTGCCGATAGAGGGCATTATCATCAATATTAATCTTGGCATCCAAGGCCAATAAATCACCTTGCTCGGTGATGATTAAAGGATTAATTTCAACCAAACTCAGGTCTTTGTCTACAAACAGGCGATATAAATTAAACAATATAGAAATCAATTGCTTACGCCCGACAGCGTCCAAGCCCAAAGCAAAGGCCATTTCACGGATTTCACGGCATTGATAGCTTTGAATACCCACCACTGGATCGATGGTACGCCTGATGATTTTTTCTGGGGTTTTGGCCGCGACTTCTTCAATCTCCATTCCCCCGGCACGCGACGCAATCATAGCAACACGCGCTGCCGCCCGATCAACCAATAAACTTAAGTAAAGTTCGCTCTTGATTGTCGTGGTGTTTTCAATGAGTACGCAATGTATCGGTTGTCCGCGAGCTCCGGTTTGATGAGTCACTAACTGAGTCCCAATCAAACGCTGAGAGATTTCCATCACTTCATCCAAACTTTGGGTACGTTGAACGCCGCCTGCTTTGCCACGTCCGCCGGCATGGACTTGTGCTTTAACCATCCAAGCCTCACCGCCCAAAGTGACTGCATGTTGTTTAGCTTCTTCAGCGTTCCAAGCGGCATGTCCCGCTGGCACTGGGATGCCATAATCGGCAAACAATTGTTTTGCTTGATATTCGTGTATATTCATTATTGGGCCCTGAGTCCATGATGTTCAGGGTGCATATTTTGGAATAAATAAATCATTTTAGCAAAGGCAATCACGAATGCGAATTAAGAATTAAAAATGAAAAATGTAGGTTATAAAATAACGTCTCAATCAGAAGTTTTTATAAATCATTGATTTCATAATATTTAATTCAACCCTTAATTCGCATCACGATTTATTTTATTTTTTTCAGAGCAACAAGTGAGGGAGATTGAGTTTAACGAAGTAGGGGGAAAATGAAGGGAGGCGGGTAATAAATGCTCAAGCGGTAATAGTCGCTAAAGCGACTACTACAAACCGTTCGCATTATACACAAAAACCACAAAATAAAAAAAACTAAAGTTCACGCAAAAGTTTTTCATGAAAAACTTTTGCGTGAAAAATATATTGACATACAATAATTATTTGTAATATAGTGCATGCATGAACTTAGGGAAGTTCAAGAAGGCAGGTATTAGCGGTTCAGTATGAAATGTTATACGGGTCTTACCTAGACTTATAATTAACATAAGATTAGCTTCAAAAAACCAGGCAAAAGTTTCGGAGAAACTTTTGCCAAGTATTGTGTATATTATACATAGAGTCACATATGTGACGTGGGGAGCTTACCCCTTAAACATAACTAATTCTACTATTTTTTGGTAGTTTTGGCGTTTTTAAGTAAGAGACAATTACCAATTACCAATTACTAAATCATTCACACTGTCAAGCTTGAGGTAATTAAATCCCGGCGGTTCGTTGCGTCTTTCAATTTGACTATATCCAACTTGGATAAAGTCAACGTCAGCGTCTCTAGCAGCGATATAATCACCCGTTGAGTTTCCAACATAAGCACAGTCTTTAGGCCCCAAGTTGAGTCGTTTAAGGCACTCTAAAATCGGTTCGGGGCTTGGCTTTTCAGCGATTAATTGCCCTTGGGCATTTTTACTGCCGGCACTGATAATAAAATCTTCATTTTCTATGAACTCGCCAACTAAACCATTGACATTTTTTAAAGTGTAACGTGCTTCATCGGTGGGCCGGCTAGTGACTACCGCCATTTTGATTCCAAGGCCTTTGAGTGTCGGAAAGAATTTGTCGGTGTACCATTTTTTTTCGGCCGTATCAATTAAACCTTGTCCATTAAAGTAGGGATTGCCAAGGTAAATATTTTGAAAAAAAACGTTTATTTCAAAATATTCGGCTGATTTTGGGTTGATTTCATTAAGGACTTGATTGGTTAAGAATTTTTGCCATTTTTCGGTGGGAAACTTTTTTACCAACTCAATTAAAAGCCAAGTGACATTCCAATCGTTATTGACACCATAAGCAATGCCATGAGATCGCACTAAATTGAGATGTTCGTCGCTCACCTCGGCTGACGTGAAATGTTTAACCGTTCTCTTTATCGCCTCATCGTAAGATTTAGACGTATCAATCAACGTGTCATCGACATCAAAGATAATGGCTTGGTAAGTTTTATTGTTGATTTGAATGGACATGATAATAAACTCAACATAAGTTCTTGATGAGAGCTAGTTTGTACCGGACAATTTCTTATTGAGCAGAAAAAATGTCCTAGACACCAGAGGGAGAAATCCGATTTTTTGAAAAAATAGGATTTCTAAAACATTGAAGCCAATTACAAACTGCCCTTAGTTGATGGCATAACATTTTGCATCCGCTGATCAAATGCCACCGCCATGCGTACCGCTCGCCCAAAGGCTTTGAAGACGGTTTCGGCAATATGATGAGCATTTCTACCACGTATATTGTCAATATGCAACGTGACTAAAGCGTGGTTGGCAAAGCCTTGAAAAAATTCATGGAACAAGTCTACATCAAATTCACCAATCTGGGCGCGTGGAAAATCAACCTGAAATTCTAACCCCGGCCGCCCGGAAAAATCTATCACCACCCGCGACAAGGCCTCATCTAAAGGAATATAAGCATGCCCATAGCGGTAAATGCCTTTTTTATCGCCAAGTGCTTTCGCAAAGGCTTGCCCTAACGTAATGCCAATATCTTCTACCGTGTGATGCGCGTCGATGTGTAAATCACCTTTGGCGACGATCTCTAAATCAATGATGCCATGGCGTGCAACTTGATCCAGCATGTGTTCAAGAAACGGTACGCCCGTCTCAAAATGGGATTTGCCAGTGCCATCAAGATTAAGTTGCACGGTAATTTGGGTTTCAAGGGTGTTGCGTTGGACGGTGGCACGGCGTTCTGTCATGTTTTTCTCTCCATTTATACTGTTCGCTGCAATAATTGTTAAAAACTAAAAAATGTTCAAAATATTTATTGAAAAAATAGGATTTTTCAGGTTAATGGAGTCCAAACCTTTAGGTTTGGACTACCCAAAGTGAAATAAAGCTTTGGCTTTTAATCACTACTTGTTTAGAACTATACTATATTGTTCGCCTTAAAATTTTGTTTACATTAAAATGTAATCACGATTAAATCGCTATTTTATTCAATTATACTTAGCACTGTCACAACAGTAGCAAGTCCAAATTATAACCGTTTGCAGTATAACTGGCATTCTAAACGTTTTCAGAATGCGATAAAAACACCTGTTGAATGGGTAATCGAATGTCCATGATCTCATCAATAATCTCGGTGTCATTCATATCAAAAGTTTTGTGTCGGTTAGGTTGTGAGTAAACATGCACAACATCCACTGAGGGTTCAACCAACCAACATGATTTAATGCCTAGTGCAAAAAGTGCTTTGATCTTCCTCACCACTTACCGATTGGCTTGGTGAAAGCACTTCAATGGCTAAGTCAGGCATTTGAGATACTCTTAAAATGTCATCTTCAACCTCTTTATCCGGTGCCGGCGGTGGTTTAGTATAAACACAAACATCAGGTACTAATTCGTCTTTAGCCTTCAGCTTGAAGCGTTTTAAGTCGATTTGGCTGGCATCCAGACTTAGTGCCGGCATCACGGTGAATCTGTCATCATTAAATAATAACCCGGTTATCCTACCAGCCGCTAGGCTATGATTTAACGATCCCTTCTTAGCTTCCTCATTTTCAAGAATTTCTTCTTCAAAGTCGATGACTTCACTCATTTTGTTGCTCCTTTTTTCTCGTTCCGAAGCTAGAGTTCTTATCATTATACAAGGTAGGGTGGGCAAACGGGCCGCAAGAAACGTTAAGGGCAACCACAAGGGATTGCCCCAACAAACCGTCATCTAATGTAGGGGCAATCCTTTATGGTTGCCCTCATCCAAAAGGGTAAACAAAAGTATAACGAGCGGCTTGTGAGTCGCTAAAGCGACTACTACAAACAGATTTGTGTCAATGCTTGCAAAAACGCCCGATTTTCTTCGGGAGTACCCACCGTCACTCGTAAACAGTTGTTCAATAAGGAATGACTGCCATGTAAGTTTTTAATCAAAATACCGTTTTCTTTTAAGCCATTAAAAATGGCTTGCGCGTCTGCAACGCGAAACAGAATAAAATTCGCTTGGCTTGTCCACGCTTGCACTCCATTGATGGCGTTGAGGCCTTCTAGTAATTCCGCCCTATCGGCGCGGATTTGATCGGTTTGTTTATCTAGCACCGCATAGTGTTGTAACGCAAATACGGCACTGAGTTGGGTTAAGACATTGATATTATAAGGTAAGCGCGTTTTTTCAATCTGTTCTAACCATTTGTGCGGCCCAGCCAGTAGGCCTAACCGTAAACCGGCCAGCCCTAATTTGGAGACGGTACGCATCACCAGTAAATTGGGATATTCGCCTAAGCGCGACATCAATGTGTTATTAGCAAATGGTGCATAAGCTTCGTCAATCACCACAAGGCCGGGTGTCGTTTCTATAATGGCTTCTATATCTATCATGTCAAACGCATTGCCAGTGGGATTATTGGGATAAGCCAAAAACACTAAGGCCGGTTGATGAGTTTCAATCGCTTCCAGCATGGCAAACATGTCCAAACCAAAATCATTGGCTTGCAAAGGTACACCAATATATTGCATCCCGACAACTTGTGCGATTAAGCGATACATTACAAAGCTCGGTTCCGGCGCAAGCAATATCCGCCCTTGCCCATTTAAAGTGAGGGCCAGCATTTGTATTAATTCATCCGAACCGTTGCCAAGAATCATGTCCATCGTGTCGGGAACTTGCATGACGGCGCGTAATTGTTGTTTGAGTTCACGCGCTGCTGGATCAGGGTAACGGTTTAGGGCAGCGGTACGCAAGACGTTGAGCCATTCCTCAACAAGCGTCGCATCCCACCGATAAGGATTTTCCATTGCGTCGAGTTTGATAGCATCGCCTGGATCAGGGACGTGATAGGCGGAAAGTTGTTGGATTTCTGGGCGTATCCAGTCAGTGACAGATTTATTCATAGTAATTTAAAAGCAATTTTCTAATGACATAAGTAGGCAAACACTTTGCTAAAAATCCGATGTCTTTAAGACATCGGATTTTTTGACTAGACTAACCGTTTCGCCTAATCCGATATTCGGCCGACTTGGCGTGGGCTTGCAATCCTTCGCCGTATGCGAGAATCGAGGCTGTTTGCCCTAACGTGTGCGCTCCTTGTTCAGAACACATAATGAGCGAGGAGCGTTTTTGAAAATCATACACGCCTAGCGGTGAGGAAAATCGGGCCGTGCGCGATGTGGGCAAGACGTGATTGGGGCCGGCACAGTAATCGCCTAACGCTTCGGCCGTGTAACGGCCCATAAAAATGGCCCCGGCGTGGCGAACTTTGGAGACATAGGCTTGTGGGTTTTCAATGGATAATTCCAAATGTTCCGGCGCAATAAAATTAGCCACTTCAATGGCTTCGTCTAAATTCTTGACTTGTATCAAGGCCCCTTGTTGAGTTAACGAAGTGCGAATAATCTCGGCGCGTGGCATTTGTTCAATTAAGCGATTCATGCTGTCTTGCACCGTGTCCAAAAAGGCCACCTCTGGACTGATTAAAATGGCGCGCGCATCTTCATCATGTTCGGCTTGCGAGAATAAATCCATCGCAATCCAGTCTGGATCAGTTTGCCCATCACAAATCACCATAATTTCTGAAGGCCCCGCAATCATATCTATGCCGACTGTACCAAATACCATGCTCTTAGCGGTGGCAACATAAATATTGCCCGGCCCGACGATTTTATCAACTTTGGGCACCGTTTCTGTGCCGTAGGCAAGTGCCCCAATGGCTTGCGCTCCGCCTATACTAAATACTTTATTAACATCCGCAATCGCGGCCGCCGCTAACACCATTTCATTGAGATTATTATCGGGCGCTGGCACTACCATAATGATTTCAGCGACATATGCCACTTTGGCCGGTAACGCATTCATCAGCACTGAAGACGGATAAGCGGCTTTGCCACCGGGCACGTATAAACCGACTTTAGAAAGCGGTGTGACTTGTTGCCCTAATATCGTGCCATCGGCTTCGGTATATTGCCAAGAGGCTTGCTTTTGATGTTGGTGATAATTGCTAATACGCTCAGCGGCTTGTTCCAACGCTTGGCGTTGGGTTTTGTCTAAACCCTCCAAAGCTTGTTGCAAACGTTCCTTGGGGATAATAAGTTCTTCTGGGTTTTGTACGTTTCGGCGATCAAATTGGCGTGTGTAGTCAAGCAAGGCGGTATCACCTTTGCGACGCACGTTTTGCAAAATATCGCGTACTGTTTGTGTTACCGTGTCATCTGATACGGTGTCCCATGCTAACAAATTATCTAGTTGTGACCAAAAATATTGAGCTGAACTAGTTAAGCGTTGTATTTCTAACATGTCTAGTTTACGGTTCGTCTTTTATATGTGGGAGAAAAAGGCGATAAATCGCCTACTACAAACTAGGCGGAGTAAAAGGCGATAAATCGCCTACTACAAACTAGCTAGGCAAACTAGGTGTTGAATGAGGAATAAACTTGTCGTACCCCTTTTGCCTGTTCAAGCGATTTAAAGTCAGTGCCTCCTGTCGCTACGCCAATTGTATAACAGTTGGCATTGTAACCGGCTTCAATACCAATCAAAGTGTCTTCAATGACGACACATTTTTTCGGATTAACCGCTAACAATTGAGCGGCAAGGAGATAAGTATCCGGTGCCGGTTTTTTTGCCAGTTTTTTTATGTCATTACCAACAATACTATCAAAGTCGTCCAGAATTCCTGATCGCGTTAATATAGATTTAATATCCGCCGTTGGATTATTAGAAACTACCGCCATTTTTAATGATTGGGAGCGAGCGGCTTTTAAAATGTCACGGATACCAGGATTGAGTTCAATAACATTGTCATGCCGTGCCTGACGAAAAGCGGTTACCATTTTATCTATTGACTTGGTAGCTTCTGGCGTTAGATAGGTTTTTTCAACAAAAGCGAGGATTAATTCAAAAAACTTGACGGGTTCATAAGCCAAAATAGAACGAATAAACGCTTTTGTAATAATAACAGGGTTGCCAAAATGCTGTCTTAGTAGTTGATTACAAATGACGAGATAGGCACTAACAGAATCTATTAATACGCCATCCATATCCCAGAGGATGGCTTGCGTGTCTGCTGGAATCCAGAGGCGTTCAGCGATGAGTGTGTTTTGTGCTTGTTGCATGAATGTTAAATCGACAGAATTTTAACAAAAGAAAAAGGCGATAAATCGCCTACTACAAACAACTATTTAGTGGTGATGGAGTCCAAACCTTTAGGTTTTGACTACCCAAAAAGTTAAGCCTTAGAATAAATTCTAAGGCTTAAAGCTAAAGTACCCTAAAGGGCACTATTAGTAGGCTTTAGCTGAACGATGCGAATACCGAAGAATTTATTCTGAGGCTTGCCGTTTGGCTTTGGCAATCTCATTTAAAATAAATCTATCCTCATTGTTAAAATCTTTATACAAGGCACTGGTTTTACCGTTGCCGGTAGGCCCAAGTATCTCTACCAAGCCAACGTCATAGTTTTCAAAGATGTCAAGGTAAATATCCTTGTAAGTTTTTTCTTTAGGCATAGATTATAAACATTGCTTAGAGGCTCTTGCAAAACCTTTTAGCCTCAGAATAAATTCTGAGGCTAACAGCTAAAGTACCCTAAAGGGCACTCAATAACTGATTTAGTAGGCTTTAGCCTACTTGAGCTTTTAGCCTTAGAATTTATTCTAAGGCTTTGGACGGAAATATTACTATACAATGCACCGTCACAAACACACCCCCATGCCTCAATGCCACCAAGTCAAAAAACCTTGGGGTAGCCACCCAGAACTTACGAACACCCACCATTTATCTCGAATGTGGTGGGTGTAGCAAAGCTATGCCAAAAGGATCGAAGAAACTTTTTCCTCGCGCAGCTAGACCCACCCTACATGCTACATGCTCTTAACTTAATGGCATTGAGGGATGCCAGGGGTGTGTGACGGCTCTCAAAAAAACGCCACTTTTAGCAACAAATATGTTTGTAGTAGTTGCAAAAGCCACTAACGGGGCGAGAAAAAGGCGATAAATCGCCTACTACAAACCAGAGAAAAAGGCGATAAATCGCCTACTACAAACCTGTCGAACTGAAAACTGAAAACTGATCACAGAAAACTGAAAAACCATGAAACGCTTTATCTTAACAACCTTGCTATTACTGTCACCGATATTTGCGATTAGTACCGCTATTTATTACAACGAAATACGAAATAACAAAACCGTTTTAGAAATCCAAGCCGTTGAAAGCTTAAAAGGACAAACTGAACAAATTATCAACGAATTCACCTACATTGTATCGGACTTAATGTTTTTAGCTGAACAAAATGAATTGCAAGCCTTTCTTAACAATAGTAGCGCTCATCAAAGGGAGAACTTGGCAAAAGAATATCTGTTATTTTCGGCCCGAAAACGGCTTTATGACCAAATTCGTTTTTTAGACCAAGCCGGGATGGAAATCGCGCGCGTCAACTTTAATGCCGGTAACCCATTTATTGTTCCCACTTCGCAACTTCAAAATAAAGGCAAACGGTATTACTTTCGAGATGCCTTTATGTTAGAACGGGAAGAAGTCTTTGTTTCACCGTTTGACTTAAACATTGAAAACGGACAAATAGAACGCCCTTTAAAGCCAATGATTCGATTTGGCACCCCCGTATTTGATAGCCGTGGACAAAAACGAGGTATCGTACTATTCAACTACTTTGGCGCAAGGCTACTAAAAAAACTAGCAGAAAGAGCCGCTAGTGCTTCAAGTCATATTATGCTTCTGAATGCAGAAGGATTCTGGCTAAAAGGCATCGTGCCCGAAGATGAATGGGGCTTTATGTATAAAAATGACCGTCACCGAACCTTTGGAAACCGCTTCCCAGAAGAATGGCAACAAATTAGCAAAACAGAATCCGGCCAGTTTTCCACCAACAATGGTTTATTCAGCTTCTAAAAAGTTACTCATCCTTGATCAAGTATCCCTGATAATTCGCGGGCCAAAGATAACTCAAAAGCCGAGTTGCAACTGGAGTCCTGGATGGGCTGTCTCATCCGAACGGCCACTTGTATCCAAGCGACTTAATGGGGGATGCTGGTCAAAAGCCCCTAGACTCAAGGCCTAATAAAATTCACACCAAGATTAACCTAATCTTGATGCGAATTTGCAACCTCTGATTTGCAGAGCCCCTCATATCCATGACACCGTCATGGTGTCATCCAAACAGATGATTTTTTATATTATTTGATATAATTTAAAAAGTCAAGTTTTAAAATAGTTCAGTCTAAAACGGCACTAAAATAAGTAACTTTGATTAGGTTTGAGTAAGAAATAAAGTGCTAGCAGATTCACCTTTACCACCGTCTATCCACTTTTAGAAGGACAAAAATCAAGCACCGGCAACAGGCCTTCGCACCCAGTGAGGCAAAGCTTGGCACTCTGGAATATTACTGGAAGATTGTTTCTCATATCTCGCAATCAACATTACAAGCAAAATCACATCATATTTTAAAGAAGATGGCAATGCCATTTCTAGCACTGGCCCTATTAATTGTGGTCATTTCAGCAATTTTGACGCCCGTCTCAGACATGCAGAGGCCGAAGCGGCCTTACGGGAAAGTGAAGAACGATTGCGGGCCATTGTCACGGCCATTCCCATTCCAATGGCTATCAGTCGTCTCTCCGATGACACCGTTTTGTATGCCAATGACCACTATAGCAATACTTTTAATATTCCAGCTAACCAGCTGATTGGTAATAATTTACACAACTTTTGCCGTCCTAATGATCGGCAGAACTTTTTTAAAATACTCAAAAAAGAAGGCTATGTCCACAATTTTGAACTCCAAACTAAAAAGCTTGATGGTAAGCCGTTTTGGGTAATAGTTTATTTTCACCCCATGATTTTCAACAGTGAACAAGCCATTATTTGCGTCGCCTACGACATCACCGAGCGCAAGCGGGCACTCGATCAAATTCAACAACAAAAAGACTTTCTGCAAAATATCATAGACTCACTTGATCATCCCTTCTATGTCATCAACACCAATAACTACCAAGTAGAAGCTTCTAATTTTTCCACACGAACGCTTAGTATGCAACCTCTGACAACATGCTATGCACATACGCGCCACAGAAGTCAACCTTGCACCGGCACAGAATATCCTTGCCCACTTGAAACCGTCAAAAAAACCAAAAAACCGGTCATTGTAGAACATCTCCATTCAGATAAAGATGGCACGCTCAGAACAGTTGAAGTCCGTGGTTTTCCCATTTTTGATAAAAAGGGCCATCTGACCAAAATGATTGAATACTCGGTAGACATCACCGCACGCAAGCTGCAAGAAGAACAACTTCGCAAACAATATAAAGATATCCAAGTTCAAAATGAACAACTGGATGCTTTTGCTCGCCAACTGGAAGAGATGCAGCAACAAAAACTTTATCAACTCAACAAAGCTTATGAACGCTTTGTGCCTCATGAATTTTTAAGTCTTTTAGACAAGCAAAGCATTATTGAAGTTCAATTAGGCGACCAAGTTGAAAAAGAAATGACGATATTATTTGCCGATATTCGGGGATTTACGTCTATTTCCGAAAAAATGACACCACAAGAAAATTTTAATTTTCTCAACGCCTACTTGAGTCGAATGGAACCGGTTATCCATGAACATCACGGCTTTATTGATAAATATATTGGTGATGCTATCATGGCAATCTTCCCAACGAGTGCCAATGAGGCCGTGCAAGCTGCCATTGGCATGTTAAAACAATTAGCCCAATACAACCTAACTCGAGGCCGTCCGGGGCGGCCCTGCTTCAATATTGGTATTGGCATCCATACCGGATACCTCATGCTAGGCACGGTGGGCGGTAAAAAGCGCATGGATGGCACCGTGATTTCGGATACCGTGAATTTAGCCTCGCGTGTCGAAGGCCTAACAAAAACCTATGGCACGGCATTGTTAATTACCGAACAAACTTATCTCAAATTAACTGATCCGTTACAATACAGTATTCGGGTAATTGATGCCGTGAAAGTCAAAGGTAAATCCGAAACTGTCACCGTTTACGAAATTTATGATGCCGACTCGCCGACTGTAAAAGCACTCAAAAACAAAACACGCCATGATTTTGAAGAAGGTTTTGTACTTTATCACTGGGAAGAATTCAATGATGCACGCCCCTTTTTTGAAAGAGTCCTGCAAGTCAATAAAAATGATCTCGCGGCGCAGGTTTATCTGAAACGCTGTGAAGAAATCCGATGTCTTTAAGACATCGGATTTCTAAAACACGTCATTTACAAACAACAGGTTCATTTTTAATTTTTCATTGGTATATAAGAGGCGGAGTTTGTTATGATTCAAACATTCGGCGATGTCATTGACGAGCCAGCCCGTTACAAAGAATATTTAATTCTAGAATTTTCGCCTAGCACGGCCCCGCTCAGTCAAATATGGCGAAATAATGGCGTATCGGCCGATTTTATGGCCGACTACTTAACCACTTTCTTTGAAAATGATTGGGCTAGACAAAAAGAAATTAAGGAAACCGTGGGCTACATTGCCAACGAATTGTTGGAAAATGCTATGAAATTTTATGACAAAACCTCACATTGCTCGATTCGCGTTCAACTCTACTGGTGTAGCGACTGTATGCTATTCTTCGTCACCAATAGCATTCCTTCCCAAGCCGTCGCTGCGTTTCAAACTTACCTCCAAGTGTTGACAAGCACCGAGCCAGAGGAATTATGGATGGAAAAGCTAACAAACAATTTAGACCAAGATAACCAAACCCAGTCTGGGTTAGGCTTACTAACGATGCTGCTTCATCATGAAGCCAAACTCCGCTGGAAGTTTGAAACCCTGAGAACCGATCCGGACGTGATTGTTGTTACCACTGTCGTGCAATTGACAATTTAACCGACTTACCCCTCACCCTTATGCATCAAGGTAAGGTTTTTGCATACATACAAGCTCCCCCAATTTATAAGTTTGTAGTAGGCGATTCATCGCCCAAATAAGTTTGTAGTAGGCGATTCATCCAATGCCGCCTAGTGGCTAAAGCCACTACTACAAACTATAGACTTTCATAAAAATAGAGTAAAAGAAATCTAAAAGAAATCCGATTTTTTTGAAAAATCGGATTTCTAACCTATATATAAGTTTGTAGTAGGCGATTCATCGCCTACTACCAAACGTTAGTTTGGACGACTGCCAAACGTTAGTTTGGACGACTGTGTACTAATGGGTGGTATGAAGATTTCCGCCTTCCTGCAATAGTTATTTAACTGATAACTGATAACTGATAACTGATAACTGATAACTGATAAAATCTGATGAAATTATCTTTCCGCCTCAAAATTGGGTTAGCTATATCCCTTTTAGCTGTCAGCATGACCAGTACCAGTGTTTATTTCTTTTATTCAAACACCTACAGCATTGTTCTCAACCAAATGACCAAGCGTTTAAAAGATGTTGGTCGTACCGGTACGTTTTTGCTTGATGAACAAGCCAGAGCGTATATTAAGAAAATAACCAAGGCACTGGAGCAAGATTCATTACCCATTACCCCCGACAGGTTGGACATAGAAGAAGGGGATACGGCCTTCAGCTTAGCACCTGAAGTCGCTGAAAAGTATATCGCTTCAACAGACTTCCAAGAATTGGTGCAACGACTCAGGCAAATTAAAGAAGCGAGTCGTCAACAAATCGTGCCGCTGAGACACATTGACAGCAGTTCGGTCGATTCTAGCTTAGATCCGCCACTACTTCACTACGTTTACATTTTGGTCAAAATGCCCCAATCTCCTCAAGGCAACATTTTAAAATTTATTGCCGATGCGGATTATGAGGATGATACGCCGCCGGGCACTTTATATGCCATTGATAAAACTGAAGTTTCCATATTTATGGAAGCCTTCCAGAAGGGTGAAGCAAAAGCCACAAACGTTTTTACCCCCGACAAGTGGGGAATTTTCCTCACAGCGATTATTCCCATTAAAGATAAACACAACAACGTCATTGCCGTGCTTGGACTTGATGTCGATGTAGCCAGTGAAGCCAATCAGCTTTATAAATTAAAGTTTATTTCCCTCACTATTATCGGTATTAGTTTAATTCTGTCACTCTTAGTGGCCTATTTGATGGCCCGTTTATTGACTCGTCCCATTGCTAAATTGCGTAACGGCGCTGAACAAGTGCGTCTTGGCAACTTTGACACCGTTATTGTTATTAAAAGTCACGACGAATTTGAATTGCTTGCCAACTCCTTTAATAGTATGGCAAAACAATTAAAAGTCTTTTTTGAAACCCTAGAGACTAAGAATCTGGAATTGCGCCAAATGGATCAACTTAAGGACGATTTTCTGGCTAACACTTCCCACGAAATAAGAACGCCTCTCAATGGCATTATCGGCATTGCTGAATCGTTGATAGAAGGTGCTACCGGTGAATTACCCGAAAGTACCCAATCGAATCTGGCAATGATTGCCGACAGTGGCAGACGGCTTGCCCATTTAGTCAATGACATCCTTGATTTCTCCAAACTCAAGCAAAAAAATCTTGACTTGCAACTTAAGCCCGTCGGTGTGAGAGAAATCACCGAAGTTGTGTTAGCCTTCAGCCAACCGCTGGTGGCGCAAAAAGAGGTACAGCTTATTAATGCCGTTCCACCTGACTTGCCACTCGCCCACGCCGACGAAAATCGCTTGCAACAAATTCTCTTTAACCTTGTTGGTAATGCGATAAAATTCACTCACCGTGGTAGCGTGGTTGTTGCCGCTGACATTGTCGAAAACCCTAAGCCTTTTTTAGCCATCAAGGTTTACGACACTGGCATTGGTATCCCAGAAGACAAGTTAGACAAAATCTTTCAATCCTTTGAACAAGCGGATGGTGGAACCGCGAGAGAATACGGTGGCACTGGCTTAGGTTTAACGGTGAGCAAACAACTGGTGGAATTGCACGGTGGGCAAATTGGGGTTGAATCCACCGTTGGCAAAGGTTCGTGCTTTTTCTTTAGCTTGCCCTTTTCAGAAGGTCGACTAGAATATCGCCAAGCGTCATTTTCTCAATTGAACCGTCAATCCTTGGCTGACAGTAATCAATCGCTTTCCGTCACATCAGTACAACCTGTGTTCGAGGCGGTTGGCGATATCAAAATTCTCATTGTTGATGATGAACCCGTCAATCGTCAGGTACTTGTCAACCATCTCTCACTACAACATTATGTGGTTGTCCAAGTCACTAATGGCATGGAAACATTAGAACTGATTCAGGCGGATTTCAAACCCGACTTGGTTTTACTCGATGTCATGATGCCTAAAATGACCGGCTATGAAGTGTGCCGTCAACTGCGCGAGCAGTTTTCACGAAATGAACTGCCTATTTTAATGTTGACGGCTAAAAATCAAGTATCAGACATGGTAGAAGGATTTGAGGCCGGCGCCAATGATTACCTGACAAAACCCATTTCAAAAGACGAACTCTTAGCCAGAGTCAAAACCCATCTTGAAAACGCCAAACTCTACGCCGAAGTTCAAAAAAGTGAGAAAACACTAACGCAATTCCTAGAAGCCATGCCGGTGGGCGTGTTTGTAGTCGATGCCAATGGTCAACCTCACTACATCAATCGAACCGCCCAACAGATTTTTGGCAAAGGTGTCGTGTCTGATGTCACCATCGACAAATTGGCTGAAGTTTATCAAGCCTATCTCGCAGACACAAACCAAATGTACCCCACTGAGCGTCAACCCCTCGTGCGAGCCTTGAAGGGCGAAAAAACCAATATTGAAGATATGGAAATTCATCAAGGCGATAAAATTATTCCCATAGAAGCTTGGGGAACGCCTATCTATGATGAACATGACAACATGACTTATGCCATTGCTGCCATTCAAGACATCACCGAGCGTAAACGAGCGGAAGCAGAACGGATTCGCCTTGAGCGACTCAAAGCCGAAAATCTCCGCCTAAGTACGGAACTCAATATTGCTCGGCAACTGCAACAGATGGTTTTACCCACAGAAGAGGAACTGAATCAAGTGGCCGGCCTAGAAATCGCCGCGTTTATGGAACCGGCAGACGAAGTGGGTGGCGACTACTACGACGTACTACAGCATGAAGGGCGCGTTATCTGTGGCATTGGTGATGCAACCGGACATGGTTTAGAAAGCGGTTTATTGATGCTAATGGTACAAACCGCCGTGCGAACACTATTGGTTAATAATGTCACTAATCCAGTCCAATTCTTAAGTGTCATCAACCGCATGATTTATGACAACTTGCAGCGGATGAAGGTGAATAAAAACCTCACCCTTGCCTTACTAGACTACTCTAATAACCAACTGCGTTTGAGTGGGCTACATGAAGAAATGATTGTCGTGCGCTCTGGCGGCATTATTGAACGGATAGACACGATACCGTTAGGTTTCGCAATCGGACTAGTCGATGACATTGCCGAGATGATAGCCGAACAAACAGTCTCATTGAATGCCGGAGATGTGGTAATACTTTACACCGATGGGATTACAGAAGCAGAAAATATTGAAGGCAAATTGTATGGATTAGAGCGGCTTTGTGAAATCGCCCGTCAACATTGGCAACACTCAGCCTCTGAAATTCGGCAAGCTATCATCAACGATGTGCGCCAATACATTGGTGAACAAAAGGTGTTTGATGACATCACGTTGTTGATACTTAAACAAATAGGCGATAACTCATCCGGCTAAAAACCAACCTTGGAGGTAGTGATATACTCAACATGGCCATAACTTGGATTTCCTGGGGCGCTGCCCCAGGCTGTATTAATATCGCCCCGTTGGGGCTAAAAGCTAGTTACTTAAGTTATTTTTGTTTCTCAAAAAGTCTAATTTGTTCCCTTCTTGAGTATAGTACAACGGATTTGGGGTATAAACGGATTTTTTAGAGGCATTGTCTGTTCGTAGTAACGTGAGTTCGATTTGAAATATCAATGAGTTATAAAAATATTCGTTATATCAATTATTAAGTGATAATGAATTAATTATCAATCAGTTAAAAACAAAATCCATAAGCTGTACTTACTTCTTCCAGTTGATGGCCCACAAATATTCTGTTTTAAGCTATTAATGCTAAGGGCTTAATATAAAAAATGTCGTTTTAATCAATTAATTGTCATAAAATAATTGATTAAGAGATGATTTAGATAACTTATTGAAAAGTAGAACTTACGTTAGTAGGTGATTAATCAGCTTTTTTTCAGTTCGTTCGTAGTAGATGATTTATCACCTTAATGGCACTTACTTAATAAATTTTTGTTGTGCAAGAACAGCTAGGTAGTTACACTGGCTTTAATAATACGCACCAAAGGGGCTAGGTTTTAAAGCCCCAACGGGGCGAAATTAATATAGCCAGGGGCAACGCCCCTGGAACTTAATTCCTTAAGTCACCTTTGTTCGTAGTACTCAATGATCAAGTTTTTTCGTGCGCCCAAACACCCAAGGATTGTTATAAAAACGGATTTCTTAGCAATGAGAAGAGAATGAACAAATTCGAGAAAATTTTAGCTTTCCTTGGAAACTAAAATCGAAGTTAATTAGCGATTCAATCAGCAAATGCTTTTGATAATAAAAAGTTGACTGACATGATTTGATGCTTGCCTCTAAAATTCCTTATTAGATACAATCCTTGTAGATATGAGTTTCTAAAATACCTTATTAGAAACAATCCTTGTAGATACAAGTTTGTAAAATTCCTTATTAGATACAATCCTTGTAGATATAAGTTTCTAAAATTCATTATTAGATACAATCCTTGTAGTTAATTATAAGTTTCTAAAATCCCTTATTATATACAATCCTTGTATATTTTCATTCGTATAAAAAATACGTCATGAATTTAATTAGTGCCTCACGTCGAACTGACATACCACACTACTTTGCCAAATGGTTTGCTGAACGGCGCAAAGCTGGTTTTGCTGAATTCCGAAATGCTTTTGGAGGTAAAGGGCGCGTTTCGTTGCATAATGAAGAGGTTTTGGGGTATTTATTCTGGACAAAGTATGCCCATTCCTTCCAAAGCCAACTCCAAGCACTACGAGATTCCTTATGTGTTTCAATACACCATCACCGGATACGGCCATGATCTGGAGCCCCACATTCCTAGACTTGAAAATGTGATTGATGACTTTATCGCTATCAGCAAGACTTTGCCATCGCCTGAGTGCATACAATGGCGTTATGATCCCATTGTGATTTCCAAGGACTGCCCAGTGAAATTTCACTTGGCTCACTTTCGGGCTATTGCCAGCGCCCTTCAGGATTACACCCGAATTGTAAACGTCTCCTTCCCAGAACCTTACGCTAAAACGGTCAGAAGAATGAATGAGTTAGTGGAAGTTCAATATCGTCAACTAAACCCGAGACATAAACTGGTTTCAACCCGCTATCCAAACCTATTACAAGTGGGCCAACAAGCTCATATTTTACTCGACAGTTTGGTCAGCATCGCCGCGGAATATCTGATAGAACTGCGGATTTGCAGTAATCCAGAATGGTCATCATTGCCGAACTCGCAATGTTGTAGTCTAGCACTTTTCGCACCTTATGGCACAGAACTCGTTAACCAGATCAATCAACTAGAACAAAGCCCTTCTCGACAAGGCTGTCACTGTCTGAAAACCATTGATATTGGAATGGATAACACCAGCGTGAGCGGATGTCGCTATTGTTATGCGGTGCAATCTCAAGAAACGGCTGTGAGAAACTTTAAGCAACATGATCCCCAAAAAACGATGCTGCGGTAATTGGGGGCCATATGCTGAGACTTCTTGGTTAAAAAATAATCGGCACCCAACGCCTCAATGTCATTAAGTTAAACAATAAAACACCTACAAAAAGTATCAATAATTAAGCGCGACAGAGGGCCATAACTTAATTTTAAAACCTCAAAAATATTTTATGGCCCTCAAAATCGATACGCCTAACGTTTGGACGGGGAGTCCAAGATTTATCTTGGACATCCAAACTTAGGAGTCAAACTTAGGAGTCCAAGATTTATCTTGGACATCCATAAAAACTACCACAAAATATTGGCAACATCCCCATATTCTTTCACAAACTGCACCTTCACGCCCTCACGCACATTGTCAGGCAACTCATCAAAATCGCGTTTGTTGGCTTCCGGCAAAATCAAGTCAAAAATCTTAATCCGCCGGGCCGCAATCACTTTTTCACGAATGCCGCCCACCGGCAAGACTTGCCCCGTCAGTGTCAATTCGCCCGTCATGGCAATCTTTTTCTCAACTTCCTGTTCTTTTGCCAAAGACAGTAACGCACTTGCCATTGTAATACCAGCACTCGGCCCATCTTTAGGCGTTGCCCCGGCGGGTACGTGGAGATGAAGAAAGGCCTTTTCAAAAAAGTCTTTCTTGACACCAAATGCATCCCATTGTGATACGAGGTAGCCATAAGCAATTTCGGCCGACTCTTTCATCACGTCGCCCAGTTGCCCCGTGAGTTTAAAGCCGCGTGTGTAGTTGTGAATGCGACTGGCTTCCACGCTTAAGGTTGCTCCGCCCATCGGTGTCCACGCTAAGCCGGTGACGACACCCACACCTTTTATCGCTTTTTCATTTTCAAACAAAGGCTTACCCAAATAATCTGACAACTTATCTGGGGTAACTTCGATAGGCGGTTCGGTACCTTCTAGGATTTTGAGGGCGACTTTGCGTGTGATGGAGCCTATGCGTTTTTCTAGGTTACGCACCCCCGGTTCGCGGGCGTAATCTTCAATGATGCCGGACAGGGTTTCATCAGGGAGGCTTAATTGCTCGGCTTGCAAGCCTGATTTTTCGATTTGGCGTTTGACCAAGTGTTTTTTGACAATTTGCAATTTTTCGCTGGCGATATAGCCCGACAGTTTAATCTGTTCCATGCGATCCAGCAGCGGCGCTGGTATGGTATCGAGTTGATTGGCCGTACAAATAAACAGCACTTTGGAGAGATCAAAACGCACATCGAGATAATGATCAAGAAAATCAAAGTTTTGTTCAGGATCAAGCACTTCTAACAGGGCCGAGGCCGGATCGCCGCGATACGAGGTACCGATTTTGTCAATTTCATCCAGCATGATGACGGGATTAGCGTATTCGACTTCTTTCATCGCTTGGAGAAATTTACCGGGCATGGCACCGATATAAGTGCGGCGATGGCCTTTAATTTCGGCCTCATCATGGATACCACCGACGGAAAATCGAAAAAAGGCGCGGCCTACCGCCGATGCAACGGAACGACCAACAGAGGTTTTGCCGACACCTGGCGGCCCCACTAATAATAGAATCGTGCCACTAATGCTACCTTTCAGTTTGCCGACGGCCAAAAACTCCATAATGCGATCTTTGACATCCTTTAAGCCTTCATGATCACGCTCTAGCACTTCGCGTGCTTCTTTCAGCTCCAGCTTGTCATCAGAAAATTTTCCCCAAGGCATCAAAGTTAGCCAATCCAGATAGTTACGAGTGACGGCGTATTCTGGCGAACCGACTTCCAACATCGACATTTTGTCGAGTTCTTCATCAATGCGTTTTTGGGCAGCTTCTGGAACCGTGATTTCTTTGAGACGTTCCTTGAATTTATCAATTTCGGTCGTGCGGTCATCTTTTTCTATCCCCAACTCTTTCTGAATGGTTTTGAGTTGTTCGCGCAAGAAAAATTCCCGTTGATGGTTTTCCATCTTTTCTTCAACTTGCTGGCGGATTTCCATTTGCGCTTTGGCTTGTTGCAACTCCTTGTTGAGCAACATGAGGACTTTTTCCAGTCGTTTGAGAATAGGGCGAGTTTCCAGAATGTCCTGTAATTCGGTTTTACTGGCCATCGTTAAACTGGCCGAAAAATCCGCTAACGGAGACGGATCTTCAGGACTGGAACGCTGAAGAAATATCTTGAGTTCTTCGTTATAAAGCGGATTCAGTGGCAGTAACTCTTTGATGGTATTGATAACGGCCAAAACGTAGGGCTTAACTTCTTCTACATCGTCATCGCGAGTTTCAGGATGATAAATAGGCCTGACGATAAAGGGGTGTTGTTCAGACACCCACTCCTCAATACTAAACCGTTGCAGCCCTTCTACCACTATTTGTAATTGATCTTCCGTATGAGCAACGCGGTGCAACCGACAAAGCGTGCCCATGCGGTAAAAATCTTCGGTTTTCGCCTCGTTGATATCATCTGTTTGGACAACCACCAATCCCAGCAATTTGTGGGAGGAGTCCGCAATCAGTTTGACCGTTTTTTCCCAAGGATCAGTCTCCACAATCAATGGAACGATCTGGTGAGGAAAGAAGGGGCGATTAGCCAGTGGTAAAATGGGCAATAGATTTGGGAGTACCTCTTTGAACGAGATGATTTCCGTATTGCTTTGTTTGGTGCCTTCTGTGGCATTTTCATCGGGGGTGTTTTCAGTGTTTTCAGGCGGTATTTGTTGTTCTGCTTCGGTGTTCATGTTGACTTTTCCGCTTACTAAAAATAAACTGGGTTATTAAATTGGGGTGGAAGGATATACCAGCGGGGTTTTGAAAACCCCGCTTACTATTGAAATGAGCAGGAGAAATAAACCATGATAACAGTAGAAACAATTAACGAGACCACATTCAAGGTGACAGTCAAGGGCCGCACAGAGACGACTCACCGAGTGACCGTCTCTTCCTCGTATTACGAAAAGTTGACGGGCGGTGATGTGTCACCGGAAACGCTGGTAGAAAAGTCCTTTGACTTTCTACTGGCGCGGGAGAGCAACACGAGTATTTTGAGCGCTTTCGATCTGCCCGTCATTGGTCAATATTTTCCTGAGTATGAGTCCAAAATACAGAAGATGCTTAAATAAGGTAGGACTTACGCATTGACTTTCATTAATTGATTGAATATTCAGTCAGTTACGTCTAAAAGGCCTAACAAAGGTATTTGGAAGGTTATTAACTAAAATCAATTGCTTAGTTTGCTGAGTGCGTAAGTCCTATAAGGAGCCCAGAAAAAATAATCTGCCCCATTAAGCCAATGCTTAAGCTTATGGCTAAAGCCATAAAGCGAACCCTAACGGGTTGTTCAATAATGCGAATATCGATCTGAAAAATGAAAATGTAGAATGAACAAAGATGTCATTTCGATTTCGACGAGAGGAGAAATCTTGAGAAACCTTATAAAATCACTTTCAATGAATATGTTTTTATAAGTTATTGATTTTATAAGATTAAATTTAACACTTAATTCGCATCAATAGAGTTTTTTAATCGCAGCCTTGGCAAAAGCCAAGGCTTTTGCTTAAGCAGTGACACCTTAAACGAGGGGCGATTGGCATCTATCTACTGTACGTCTCAGGGTAGTGGCAATCAATGGCTACATTTTCCACGTCCTTAAACCCAAATGCCCTTGAGGGAGATGGGGTGGTGAAACTCATTTTAATTCTAAATTGCTGTTTTTATTATTTATTTAATAAAATGAACAAAAGTTGGCTCAACTTATCGATCCCTTGGAAGTTGAGTCAAGCACCACCCCGGGTGAGGCTGAAAAGGACATTATGCCGGCACCGCCGATGAATGATGATCCACAATCATCCAGTTATCACCTTCCCGCTTGTAGACAAAACTGTAGCGAGCCGGGATACTCAGCATTTTGCCGTCGCGCTCATGGAAGAAGGTGTAATAGCCACTGTTGATGGCAATGTCGCCGTAAACCCGTATCTCTGGGTGGTAGTAAATGGTTTGCAAATTTTTCATTGCCATAAAATGCTCAAAGTAGTCCTTAATTTTTTCAGGTGTAGTACGCATGATCGGTGAAACTGTTCCCCATAAGACGGCATCTTTGGCGTAGAATGAGGTGACGGTTTCTGGATAGGTGGTAGTGACGGCTTCTATCCATTTATCGAAGGCGGCGAGTACGCTCGCTTTTTCAGCGTCTTGCATAGTGGTTTTATCCTGTGCCTAAGCACTTTGGTGCAACAATTAATGTCAATAACGACAAAGGTTATTTTAACGGATTTTTTCTAAAAGCAATAACTACAAGGATTCGTTATAATAACGGATTTTTAAAAAGCAGTAACTACAAGGATTAGCTCCGCTGAACTTCGTTTCGTTATAAGAACGGATTTTAAAAAACCAGTAACTACAAGGATTAGTTATAATAACGGATTTTTAAAACGCAATAACTACAAGGATTCGTTATAATAACGGATTTTAAAAAAGCAGTAACTACAGGGATTCGTTATAATAACGAATTTTCTCTAAAGAGTGAATTTAAAAAAGCAATAACTATACTCAACGTGCCCATAAGGCAGGATTTTTCTGACGGGTTAGTTAATATATAAGGCGTATTAATTGAAGCTAGGTAGTTATACTCAAGATGGGAACAAATTGGACTTTTTGAGCAAGCCCCAACGGGGCGATATTAATAAAGCCAGTGTAGCTACCTGGAAATAATTAAAAAAGAGGTAGCCCTGAAGGGGCGTATTATTAAAGCCAGTGTAACTACCTGGCAAGCCCCAACGGGGCGATATTAATAAAGCCAGTGTAACTACCTGGCAAGCCCCAACGGGGCGATATTAATAAAGCCAGTGTAACTACCTGGAAATCGAAATAGGATTTCTTTGCAGCGAATGCCCACACTATCTATTCTGCGGATAGTTTTTGGATGTCTTGTACCACAAAACTTCTGCCTATGGGTTCCCATACGAAGGTGGTTTCAAAGACTTTTAGCTCGCCTTCAAAATTCTTCCTGCCAATGGAGACACCAGTAGGCACATTATCGACATACGGAATATGTAGCGCACCCTTGTCAGGAGAATAGGTAGCGGGGCAACTTGATGAGCGAGAGCCATCCGTCACCTTAGAAACCGTTTTATAGAGAAGTCTGAAACGATTTTGGGTGCCAACCTGCTTCCAAACACCTTTCAATATTTCCACTTCACCGGTGGGTTGCCCACTGATAAAGTCAATCACCGAGATTTCTATAAAAGGAACCGTTAGGGTTTTCTTGTTTCGGGAATAACTGGCGTGTTCACAACGCGACGTTGGGCTGCTTTCGTCTTTAACCTCTGCGGATAGTTTTTGGATGTCTTGTACCACAAAACTTCTGCCTATGGGTTCCCATACGAGGGTGGTTTCAAAGACTTTTACCTCGCCTTCAAAATCCTTATTACCAATGGCGACACCAGTAGGCACATCATCGACATACGGAATATGTAGCGCACCCTTGTCATGAGAATAGGTAGCGGGGCAACTTGAGCGATATCCATCCGTCACCTTTCTAACCGTTTGATAGAGAAGTCGGAAACGATTTTTGGTGCCGCCAACCTGCTTCCAAACACCTTTGAAGATTTCCACTTCGCCAGTGGGTTGCCCACTGATAAAGTCAATCACCGATATTTCTATAAAAGGAACCGTTAGGGTTTTCTTGTTTCGGGAATAACTGGCGTGTTCACAAGGCGACGTTGGGCTGCTTTCGTCTTTAACCGTGTAAAGCGTTTGGATTTCAGCTTCAGAAAGTGCGCGTTCATAAAGACGAAATTCGTCAACTATGCCATTTAGATACTCGGTATCATTTAAGCTTGCGCCAATTCTAAGCGGTGAGTTTGGGAGTCTATTAATAGGAAGTTGTGAAGTCGTCTCTAAAACTAACTTCCCATTAATATAACCCTTTTTTTTATGTTTATTAGAAACAACCTGAAAACCTTTGGCCGAACTCAAAAACGGGGGAATTGTGGATTTCTGAGGATTTTTAAAGTCGAAAACACTCACCACATGATACCATTGGTTGGTTTTAATCTGCTCTGAAAAGAGCGTGATACCATCACGGGCATCATCCCTCTCTCCGTTTGTCGTACCCCGAAGGTAAAAATTGAGCTTATCCCCTTGAAAATCAGTGTTGATTTCAGGAAGTCCAGAAACGTCTTCTTGAAAATGAAAGACCTTACCGCGCCGCGAATCAACCTTTAACCAGTAGGAGATGGAAAAACTGGTTTTGGCCCCGTTGAAATTGACTGGACTATCAATGTAGTCATTAACGCCATCAAATTGGGCAGCTTGCCCAATCTTGCCAGTCACGTAATTCAAATTACCCTGTTCTTTACCATGATGTCCATTTTTCGTCGCATCTTGCGCGTTCCCATCAAATGGGTAGTAAGCCACCAAACCGTCGTTCAAATCGGCCCAAGCACTTACTGCCATCAAGCCAAAGAGCGCGACTGCCGAAATGAACTTTGCAGCGTTCTTCATTTGCATTCCTCCTTTTCAACATTCGATGTGACGGTGAATTGTATAACCTTATGACTTACGCATTAACAAAATAAATTTATGTTGTATTCAGTGAGTTACCTCTAAAAGGTCGAGGCCGTTATTTGTGAAGTTATTTCAATAAAATCAATTGGTTAGTTGCCTGAGTGCGTAAGTCCTAAACCATATCCTCTTGCCTCTGACAAAAGCGGACAACATTTTACCGTAAAAACATAAACGAGCCTAATAAATAAATTAATTGTTATCAGTTATCAGTTATCAACAAGAAAAAAAGCGCAAGTGGAGCAAATAATAGTGAATTCTTTGGTTTCTAATCTCCTCGATACTTTAAGCACTTGCCCACCCACGCAGCGTTTTTGGATAGCGTATAGCGGTGGCTTGGATTCGCATGTGCTACTACATGCGCTGGCACAACTCCGCCAAAATCCTTCCCCCCCCCTTTGCCAAAGGGAGGCTAGGGAGAATTTTGGGGGCCAGGGGGGATTTTTACGCGCAATTCATATCCATCACGGTTTACAGCCAGAGGCCGATAATTGGGCAAAACATTGTCAGCAAGTCTGCGAAATACTAAAAATACCGTGTGACGTGATACGAGTCAATGTCCGCACGGCCTCCAGAGAGAGTCTCGAAGCCAACGCTCGCACGGCCCGTTATGACGCGATTGCACAATTAATCGCGCCAGACGATGTTGTTTTAACGGCCCAACATGCTGATGATCAGGCCGAAACGTTGTTATTACAACTACTGCGCGGGGCCGGTGTCGCCGGCTTGGCGGCGATGCCGCCAGTGACTCGTTTAGGTAAGGGCTGGCTAGTGCGGCCTTTGTTAGCGCACACTCGCGCTGAGTTACACGCCTACGCTTTACAAGCCAATTTGCATTGGATAGAAGATAGTAGTAATGCCGATACTCGATTTGATCGCAATTTTCTGCGCCATGAAATTATGCCGCTGTTGCAACAACGCTGGCCGAGTGTTAGTCATATTCTAAGTCGCGCCGCTCGCCATCAGGCATCGGCCGATGAGTTAGTCCAAACTTTGGCTGAAGAAGATTTACAAACCTGTGACGGGCCGAGTCCTGAAAAACTATTTTTACCCACTTTATCGCGCCTTAGCCCGGCGCGGCAACGCAATGTGTTGCGATTTTGGTTAAAAAAACTCGGTTTGCCGCTACCATCGACGGTGCAATTGCAACATATTCTTAGTGACATGCTCACGGCGAGAGCGGATCGTCAACCGCTGGTGCGTTGGCACGGAGGCGAGGTGCGCCGTTCTCGTAACTATTTGTTTGCTATGCCGAATTTACCCTCGGTGCCAGAGGCCTCGCATTGTCTTACTTGGACACTGCCTCAACCGCGGCGTTTACCGCTAGGCGAGTTAACGGTGAATAAAGTGCAAGGGCAAGGCTTAGCTTTGCCAGCCGGCACCGAGTTACAAGTGCGTTTTCGGCAAGGCGGTGAAACCTTTCGGTGGCATGGGCACCAGCGCATGGTGAAAAAACTATTACAGGCGGCCCAGTTACCGCCCTGGCAAAGGCCTTTTATCCCTTTGATTTATTTAGATAATACCCTAATAGCCATTCCAAGTATTGGTATTGCCGATGAGTTTATGGCATCATTTCAAAAAATGGGATGGGAAATATTTTGGAATCCCGAGTCGTTTGTAGTAGGCGATTTATCGCCTTAACCTCAGATAATTATTTACTCAATGTTCAAGTTTTTAGTCTGACAATAATAACTACAAGGATTGTATATAATAAGGGATTTTGGAATCTAATAACTACATGGATTATATATAATAAGGGATTTTGGAATCTAATAACTACATGGATTGTAGTTATTGTGTTCATTCTCTTATCATTGCTAAGAAATCCTTTATTATATACAATCCTTGTAGTTATATTCTGAAAATCTAGAGATAATCCTTGTAGTTATTTATGGAGATAACAATGCTAAAAAGCGTTAAAATTAAAAATTATAAATCTATCCATTCGCTAGAAATAAACCTACAATATTTAAATGTTTTATTCGGCCCGAATGGGGCCGGCAAAAGTAATTTTTTAGATGCTTTGCAACTTCTATCCCGTATTGCCACCACACGCACCCTGAAAGAGGCCTTTACGCCTCCCTATCGTGGCAACCCGTTAGAATCGTTTGCTTTTGGTTCTGACGGCCTCAAAGGATTATTGGCGAAAGACAAAGCCTCATTTAGCCTAGAAGTCGATATCGAACTCTCCTCGGCCGTGAAAGAGACAATTAATCGTCAACTTCAACAAGCCGACAAAAGATGAATTGTTATCAGAAGACTATTTGCGTTATCGTATCGACATTGAAATTTTACCCAAATCGGGACAGTTGCGAGTAGCCGATGAATTTCTAGCCGCTCTCAATGAAAACGGAACGCCTAAACCAAGTCAGGCATTCATTGAAAAACAGAATGGACAACTGCATTTGCACAGCAAAGCACATTCCGCTTTTTATGACCTTTTTTTAGATCAGAGTATTTTATCCTTGCCACACTATCCACCGCATTACCCACACATAGTGGCGTTGCGCCAAGAATTAGAAAGGTGGCTATTTTTTTACTTTGAACCACGCGAGCGTATGCGTGCCAAGAATCCAGTCAAAGAAGTACATCATATTGGATTGATGGGCGAAGAATTGGCCTCTTTTTTAAATACGCTACACCATTTAGATGAGCGCCAATTTAAAGGGATCGAAAAATCTCTACACCTGTTAATTCCTTCTATCACTGGAATAGATGTCGCGCCCAATGACTTGGGCGAAGTAGAATTAAAGCTGCGTGAAGGAGAGATTGCTATACCAGCCCGTGTTTTGTCTGAAGGCACCCTACGCATTTTAGGGCTACTGGCACTGGGCGGTGTCAAAGATAGGGCGACTTTGATTGGTTTTGAAGAACCAGAAAATGGGATTCATCCGCGCCGCATTCGTCTCATTGCTGAATGGCTCAAAAGCCGCGCCACGCTGGCTGACAATCAGCTTATTGTCACAACCCATTCTCCCCTGCTAGTGGATGAAATTCCCACTGAATTTTTATATGCTTGCCACAGTAAAGAGGGACAAACGATAATAAATTCTTTTGCGGATTCCCAACAAGAAAGACAAGAAAGCCTATCTATTTCTGAACGTATTTTACGGGGTGATTTTGATGCGTAGAATAGGCCAGGTTTGGCAGTGCAGGAGTCCAAACTTTAGTTTGGCAGGACTCCAAACTTTAGAGCGTGTTTTAAAACTCGACTTAACTCATTGTTTTATAAGCAATATAATATTATATAAGTGATTGATTCTTAGACTTTTCAAACACGCACTTAGGATTAGCTCAATAAACAGATTGATTTAGGGGCCATGATCTCGCGTAACAAAGAACGAAGTTTCCCACTCAACCTATACGGAACGTACTTTTTAAGATGAAAATGAAATTGGCACTCTGTGAAAAATGGATTATTTAGACGACCTGATTTGGGGGCCATAAAACGATTTGAATCTTTTCAAATCAAATCATGGCCCACAAAATAAACGCAAAAGACGCACGCAAGAGACAACCAAATAAACTTGCGCCTGCAAGCGCCACTAGCGCATTTTGCGTTAAAATCCTTGATTCCATAATAATTAATTCAACCCTTAATCCGCATTTTCAGTATAGTACTCTGTCAATGTTCTATTGACGGGTTTTAGTCGTCGGCCTTGGCACTGTCAAACACTCTCGTCGGCAAAAGTTTCGCGGAGCGAAACTTTTGCCGACGCTGCCAAACTCAAGTTTGTACTCTCTACCAAACTCAAGTTTGTACTCTTTGCCAAACTCAAGTTTGGACTCCTGAAACATTGAAAAACTATGAACAATCTATTTGACGCAGCCTATCGCTGCATAATGGCAACCGACATCACCGAAAAAGTCCAGTTAAGCAAAACCACAGCACAAGCATGGCAAACCGGACAACTCAATTTAAGCGCAACGACTCCAGCAGAGCCGATTTTGCTCCCCGGCTTGCCACCTTCCCTACGTTTAGTGCCACCACGACAAGTGCCCCGTCGCACAGTCGCCACGCCAACTGGACAAGCAGCTTTGCTACACGCGCTGGCTCATATCGAATTTAACGCCATTAATCTGGCATGGGATGCGGTATATCGGTTTCGTGACTTGCCAACAGCGTTTTATGATGATTGGGTGAAAGTGGCCGACGAAGAGGCCTTGCACTTTGAATTGCTGCATGAACAATTACAACAATTAGATTATAACTATGGCGACTTTCCCGCTCACAATGGCTTATGGGAAATGGCCGTTAAAACGGCGCATGATGTGTTGGTAAGAATGGCGTTAGTGCCGAGACTGTTGGAAGCGCGTGGTTTAGATGCGACGCCGCTGATTATCGCCAAAGTTCAGGCACAAGGCTTAGAACGAGTGGTGGAGATTTTACAAATCATTTTGCGCGACGAAATTGGGCATGTTGCTATAGGCTCCCATTGGTTTGCCCATTGTTGTGCAGAACAGGCCCTAAATCCAGAGACGACTTTTCAGAACTTGATAGCGCAACATTTTACTGGCAGTCTTAAAACGCCGTTTAACGTTGAGGCGCGATTGGCGGCGGGGTTTAGTGAGCAAGAGTTGAAAAATATTGAAAATTTATTGACTTAAACTGTCCAAAGCTAAAGTGTCCAAAGCTAAAGCGTCCAAAGCTAAAGCGTCCAAAGCTGAAGCGTCCAAAGCTGAAGCTTTGGACTCCATGTTTTTAAAACAATCTCGTCGTTTGAACGATGGTAGTCACTTCCTGTCCTTCAAAGGCTTGATAAAACACATAAACTAGAATCGCAAGGCTCCTCTTGTTTGGTGAAATAAAGAGATAACCCAATTGATATTTTTGGACATCCTCGCGGTAGTTGTCAAGAGAATCAAGGTTTTTTTTGATATTGCCCACACTCACTTCAAGTTGCACAGAGGTTTTTTGGGGCCAAGATTTCTTTTGCAGCATACGAACCACGATTTTTTGATTGTCATATAAATAATAGGCAGAATTGCAGTCTTCATCAAAAAAGGGGCCTTTCGCTCTATAGCCGCCTCGCGGCGGTGTGAGCTGACGATTTTTGCGGATTTTCCATGTTTTTCTATAAACTTGTCTCAGAAGCCTTTTTTCGGTTCCCAAGTTCTTTTCAGAACCACTGGCAAACAAACATCCGCCCCGAACACATTGATTAGTTGCGACATTTGTTACCATTAGTTTCGCACGCGCTATGCCTGAACCAGCCTCCGTTACCGACTCAACAATAACGAAATATCTACTGTTCGACGAAAAGCCTAACATATCAAGATTCCAGCGAGTAAACGGTGAAGCCTCGGAAAGGCTAGGCACTAGACTTACCAATAAAACAAAAATCATTGTAAAATGCTTTAACATATCTTATATAAGCTCCTTGTGAGATAATACCGAAAATTCCATCAATGGAATCCAAAGCTTTAGCTTTGGAAACCGTAACAGGAGTCCAAAGCTTTAGCTTTGGACACCCATTTTATTTTAAACGTGTAAGGAGAACTTAAAATGTGGCGTATCTTGGTTTTCAGTCTGATTATTACCCTTTCAGAATACACTGGGGCCGATGATTTTATTAATAATAACATCATCAAACAAGTACAAGCGACAGTGGAAACAGAACCTGTGCCCGTTTGGGGCGATGCCGCTGACGATATCGCTATTTGGATTCATCCCCAAAATACCGCCCTGAGTACCGTAATTGGTACGCAAAAACAAGGCGGTTTGGCAGTTTACGATTTAACGGGGCGGCAAATTCAGTATTTGCCAGACGGCCGAATGAAGAATGTTGACTTGCGCTATCATTTTCCACTCGGTAATAAAACCGTGACACTGGTAGCCGCCAGTAACCGGACTAACGACAGCATTGCGCTCTACAAAGTCAATCCGCTGTCTCGCCAATTGGAAAATGTCGCAGAAATCCCAAAATCCCTTTATCAAAGGGAACTCCAAGGGGGGCGTAAAGTTGGACTCCAAAATGAAGTCTACGGCCTGTGCATGTATCGTAACCCATTGACTCATCAATACTATGTATTTATCAATAACAAAAACGGCGACGTTGAACAATGGCAAGTGTTTGATAACGGGAACGGACGTGTTGATGGCCGTCTTGTGCGCCATTTTAGCGTTGGCTCGCAAACAGAAGGCTGCGTGGCAGACGATGAGCTAGGAGAACTCTACATCGGAGAAGAAAATGTTGGTATTTGGAAATACCGTGCCAATCCCGACGGCGGTAACGCTCGCACCCAAGTTGACACAGTAGACGGACATCTGACGGCCGACGTGGAAGGACTCACCATTTATAACGGTGGACAAGGTAGCGGCTATCTTATTGCCTCTAGCCAAGGAGATAACACTTTCGTGATTTACAACCGTTCTGGCAACAATGAATATATCGGCACTTTCCAAATTGTTGCCAATGACGCTCTGAAGATTGACAGAGTATCCGATACTGATGGCATTGATGTAGTGAATGTACCGCTGGGCGCGGCCTTTCCATTCGGTGTTTTTGTTGCCCAAGATGGTTGGAATAGTAACCCGATAGAAAAGCAAAACTTTAAATTAGTCCCTTGGGAAAATATTGCCAAGGCTTTTGGAATGGAGTCCAAGATTTATCTTGGACGTCTGCCAAACTAAAGTTTGGACTCCAGCCGCCAAACTGTTATTGCTGCTCCTTACCAATTACCAATTACCCATTACCCATTACCTATTACCAAAAATCATGATACCGCGAAAAAGACTAGATATTGCTTGGTCAGACCTATTTTTCGGAATAAAAGGTTGCTTTTGGCAACAAAATCGAGAGGAGATACTGAACAGATTTAAAAGCACCAAGTTCTTTGATGACAATAATATAGTTTGTTTCTCAGTTCGCAGCGGCTTTGATTTACTATTACAAGTGCTTGCGTTGCCGAAGGGTAGCGAGATATTGGTATCGGCCATCACTATACGTGATATGACTCGAATTATTGAACATCATGGGCTAGTGCCGGTGCCTATCGATCTTGATATGCAAACGCTGTCAGTGAAAACAGAGAGTTTAGAGTCCGCTATTAACGAAAATACTAAGGCGATACTTGTAGCACATATGTTTGGAAGTCGTATGCCATTAGAGGCTCTCCTGAGTTTTGCCAAGCGACATAAGCTATTAGTGATTGAAGACTGCGCCCAAGCATACATCGGCTACCAGTATAAAGGACACCCAGAAAGTGATGTGAGTATGTTTAGTTTTGGCCCAATTAAAACAGATACGGCGCTTGGTGGCGGAATTCTTCGTTTTAAAGAGAGGACGCTCCTTGAAAAAGTCAAAACACGGCAATCAGGTTACCCAATTCAAAATCGGTGGCAATTTTTGAAACGGCTTGGCAAGTATGTTATCTTGAATAGTTTATCGAATCCTATTCTCTTTGGCATTTTGGCAGCAGGTTGCCGTCTTTTTGGAACTTCCCATGATAATCTTATCAGCCAGGCGTTGAGAGGCTTTGCCGGTTCAGATTTTTTTGTCAGAATTCGTCAGCAACCTTCTTACCCGTTATTGGCATTACTTGAACGAAGATTAAAACAGTTTGACTCGGCCAGCATAGAGCAGCGAATAGCGGTCGCCCACACGATAATTGAGCTTATGCCAAACATTAGGCTTCTAGGCGAAAAGGCCAACAATCATAGCTATTGGGTATTTCCGATCCAAGTAGAACAGCCTGATAATCTCATGCGACACCTTTGGCAAAAAGGTTTTGACGCCACTAGAGGCGCTTCTAGTCTTTATGTAGTCAAACCTCCCGCACATCGCCACCAATGGCGGCCGATTGAAGCCCAAGAGACAATGGAGAAGGTTCTTTATTTGCCCGTTTATCCGGGCGTGTCTGTCCGCGACTTAAAACGGCTTGCATACATCGTCACGCATTTTTAGCTTAAGGCGATAAATCGCCTACTACTAACTACTCACGGTTTAAGGCGATAAATCGCCTACTACAAACTACAAACTACAAACTCTAGGAAAGAAGAATGACTTATGACGTATTGTTTTCTATAGGACAATTAGTGAATCATAAATTGTTTCACTATCGTGGTGTGATTATTGATGTCGATCCCCAATTTATGCTCTCAGAGCAGTGGTATGAAATGGTGGCGAAAAGTCGTCCGCCTAAAGATCAGCCTTGGTATCGTGTGTTACTGCATAATGTGCCCCACCAGACTTACGTGGCGCAACGACATCTGGAACCAGATTTGAGTGAGGAACCCATTAATCATCCAGAAATCAACCTTTATTTTGCCGATTTATCAGACGGTAAGTACATATCGGCGCGGAAATTCAATTAACATTGGGCTCAATGCCATTAAGTTTTCGATGTTGAAGTTTTTCTAGAAAAACTTGAACATCGAAAGGGCTTTGCACGTGGGATTGCCCCTACAAACCGTCATGTCGTGTAGGGGCAATCCTTTATGGTTGCCCTCACCCAAAAGCGGTACGATATGGCATTGGGCTGCCCTTACCAAACCTTAGCGGTACGATATGGCATTGTGGCTTTGGGCTGGTTCTTGTCCTAATAAAATCAAGGCTGCCTGACAAACATCGGCGGGCGTTTTACTGTCAATCAAGGCATGTAACACTCGTTCAACCACGCTTTTCTCAATATTGCGGGTAATAAACACAATTTGTGAACGTCGCTCGTCACTCGGCCAAGCCTCCAAGGTGGCCGGCGGCTGAAAAACGTGTTGAACGCCTTGAATAATAACCGGTAAATCGGTTTCAACCGTATAGGCAATGCCTTTAACTCTGAGCAAGTCCTTGCCACGCAAACGAGTCAATTGTTGTATCCACCGTTCCAGCGTCAACCAGTGTAAAGGTTCAGTGTGTTCAATACAAAAGGTTTTAATGTAGGCCTCATGTCGGAGAGGTTCGTGTTCGGGGCGAGAAGCTTCCTCATGCGTATGTTGTTGATTTTCAATATAAACATCAGCTTGTAACCAGCGTTCTACATCAAGCTGCCGAGTATTGTAATAGCCGGCGGTATTAAACAAAGTGGCCGCCTCAAGCTGGTGCTGGTTGAGATTGACTTCATGTATCAGGGCAGTAGGATTTAAGTGGCGCAGACGTCGCTTTAATGCTTCAAGCGTCGCAGACGGAACGATATCTATTTTAGTCAATATGAGATGATTTGCCAGCGCTGCTTGTTTGACAGATTCTTCATATTCATCCAGTTGTTGTGCGCCATACAAGGCATCAACGGTGGTAATGACTACATCTAAACGATAATGGGCAGCAATAAACGGATCATTTATCAGCGTGCGTAGAATCGGTGCCGGATCGGCCAATCCCGTGGTTTCGACTAGCACTTGTTCAAATTCGGCAATTTCTTTGCGCTTTTGCTTGTGGAACAAATCTTCCAAAGTGTTGAGCAAGTCAGTACGCACCGAGCAGCACACACATCCTCCTTCCAATATCATCATGTCTTCGGTTGTCGTTTTAACCAATAAATGGTCAATACTGATTTCGCCAAATTCATTGACAATGACGACGGTGTGCTGCATTCCCTGTTGGTGTAATAGTTGATTGAGCAGAGTGGTTTTACCGCTGCCAAGAAAACCGGTAATAACATGAATGGGTAAACGAGTTTGCGAGTTTTCTTGAGGTAACGTTTTCATTTTTTACCACCTTCCTTTGCAGCTCTAGTATTTCAGATAAATAATTTGGCTGGCATCCAAGCTCAAAGTGGCCGTACAAACTAAAGTTTGTACTCCACAAATTAACACAGCCAAAACGGGTTTCGTAACCCTTGGTTCATTTTTCAATTTTCATTTTTCATTCCCATTGTCAGGATAGGTGTGTGAATCTCCTGTTTTTAACACGCCACAAAACATACCCTCTGGCACTTCGGGATAGCCGTCATAGTGATAGAGAAGACACTTTTTTTGAATCTCTCTATCCAAATTATTAATTAAATCAGTGATATGTGGATGTACACCGGACGGAAACGGCGAAGTTTCACAATCCATATAAATTCTATTAGCCCGCCGATAGTGCGCTTCTAATTGCTGTGGCATCATAGATTGGATGTCAGTTGGCATCATGATGTTGTAACCAGTGGTGTGTTGCAAACTCACGCCGTAACTGGGCATTTCTTCGGAACTGGAAATCACATGCATGGCAAAGACCGGCGTTAATGTCCAAGAACCATCACCATCTTGAAAAACGTGCGATTTGGTTTGTCCATTTTCCTGTTTGCCCAAGACATGGATATCGAAATAAGTTTCAAGAGTGACATGAGGCACACCTTGTAAGGTATCGAGGCCCGGGCCTACCGCTCTTTTTAAGGAGTCAAGCACTTTTCTATGAACAAAAAGATCGGGCTTGGTGTTGCCCGGCGGCGTCGGCCACCAGTCTTGTTCAAGAAACAGTTTATCGGCAATGAATTGATTATTAAGCCATTGTTGTTTTGCCTGCGTATAGAACGGATTAAAAAACGTTGTCAGCGCCAGATATTCCATGCCACCGATATGGTCATTGTGGGGGTGGGAAATGTAAACGCCGTCTATATCGGCCGAGGTTAAACCGACTTCTTTTAAGGCGTGTCTGACATCTCCGCCGGCATCAATTAATAAACGATATGGCCTTTTGCCTTTTTTACTTGGCATTTCAAATTCAATCAGGAAGTTAGATTGCCATCTTGGTGTATAGAGACGTTGACTGAGTTTATTAACCTCGGCCTCAATAACCTCTTCTGAGGCGTTCTTGAATTCTTGTTTTGAAGCGATTTTCAAACACAGTTCACGGGCCTGTTTTACCGTGATAACTTCTTCATACGGCCCGGTGGCAAAGGCGGAATTAACGCCTATTGCTATTACTTTCATCTTTTTCTCCCAAATAGAGTTAGAGTTCCTTTGACAAGTTTTTGGCCAATGGTCATTGGTAATGGCGAATAGCGAATTGGTAAGGTCAATAGCGAATTGTAATTTTCCCTTTTCCCTTTTCCAGTTCACCTTTCACCTTTCACCTTTCACCTTTCACCTTTCACCTTTCCCAATGGAAATTCAACAATAAACGTTGCGCCCTTTCCAGGTTCGCTTTCACACCACACTTGACCATTCATCGTTTCAACTAATTTTTTGACGATGAATAAGCCTAAACCGGTCGAATGTTCGCCACCCGTGGGGCGCGGGGTTAAACGGGTGAATTTATCAAATAATTTGCGCTGTTCTTTTTCATATAGTCCTGGGCCTTCGTCTTGTATTTCGCAGCGCACAGTATTTTCACCTTTGAGAATTCGGGTGTACACCGTTTTGCCACGCGGTGAATATTTTATTGCATTGGAGATGAGGTTGTCCAACACTTGGATTGTTGCATTTTCATCGGCAAGGATTTGGTATTCTCCTTGAGTCACTTGTAATTGCAACGTGATTTCCTTTGCCTTCGCAGGCTCTTGATAATTATTCACGACGGTTTGCAAAAACGGCAGTATGTCGTAGGTGCAAAATGAAAAATTCATTTTACCAGATTCAATCACATTCACATCTAATAGATTCTTGATTAGAGAGAACATTTTCTGGGCGCTGACTTCAATCATAGAAGCGAATTCAATCAGTTTATGCTTAGAAAAATCATCAAAAGAAGTTCTAACGAGGTTTGCTAACGATTGAATGGCTGCCAGTGGATTTTTCAGATCATGCGCTGCAATGCCTAAAAACTCATTCTTCTCCTGATTGACTTTAACAAGCGTTTCATTTTTTTCCTGAAGTTCGCGGGTACGCTCGGCCACTTTCTCTTCCATATGTTGCCGATATGACTCAATCGTCATCATGTCGGAATAGGTACGCAAACTGGCGGTAATGACGGTAAAAAGTTTTTGATCGGTCAATTCGGTCTTATTTTTGTAGTCGTTGATGTCGTATTTCAGGATCACTTGCTTTTCGGGGGCATAACCGGGTTGCCCCGTGCGTAGGATAATACGGACAAAGTGATTTTGCTGTGTTTCACGAATATACTTGACCAATTTCAAGCCGGCATCGTTGGTTTCCATGACGACATCCAAGAGGACGATAGCCACATTAGGATATTGCTCAAATAAAGCCTTAGCTTCTTGAGCAGAATAGGCACTGAAAAAATTTAATTTCTTGCCTTGGTAAACATAATCTTCTAACACAAAGCGCGTCAACTGATGGACATCCTCTTCGTCATCAATAATCAGGACTTCCCACGAGTTTTCTTCTTGGGAGGACGAAGTGGCTTCGTCTTGAGCAAACAGAGCTTCATCATCCTGAAAAACGACATCGTCTGGTGCAAACAATTCATCTTCGTGTGGAAAAATTTTGTTATATTCTTGATTCATCTGGTTTTTTATCTAATTTTAGCCAATTTTTAAAGGTAAACGTATAACGACTGTGATAATGTTTGGGGCTGATATACCAATGTCAAATGAAAAATGAACCCGTTGTTTGTAAATGACTCATTTTATAGACTGCAAACGGTTAGGATTTGAAACTGATCTCACACAGCTTCGAGCCGAAGTTTATCTCGCTACGCTCGGAATCTCACTTTTTACACACCCCTTATACCAATTCTGGATTGAAACCCGTGTTTTATCGTACCAAGTCCAAGATAAATCTTGGACTCCAACATCAGTTGATTTGATGCAAAAAAATTACCATCCTCCGTTTCTGGTGAGGATTTATGGGCAGCATCATTTTGGAAAAGTGGCTTGTCTTTTCGCGCTCGTCATAAATATATTCCCGGAGCAGATTATCTGTCTTACGAATTTTTATTTTCTTTCGCTGAGTACCGGACATTTTTTCTACTACTGTCTTTTGTTCGTCTTCGTCCAACGCTTGCTGCTTTGGACTTACCGATTACCGATTAGTGCAGGATCGCTCCAATCCCAATGCCTTATGGCAACAAGGGGGCAACCACAAGGGGGCAACCACAAGAGATTTTATGGTATGGAAACTGGAGCGATCGTGTACTAGGATCGACGGATAACACACCCCGCCCCCTCTATCAAGGTGAGATAAACGCAGTAACTCGCTGCGCGAGATAACATCGTTCTTCGCTACGCGAGATATACTGAACACCGTCATAAATATAGCTCTTTCTGTCATTTCTCGGCTCTGAGAAATCTTCTTGGACGGACTACAGATTTTGAGCTTTGCTCGAAATGACAAACGCGCAAATTGTGATCTCTGAAGAAGATTTTATAAGCAAAAACTTTTGCGTCGTTTGGACTCCGTGTGTGTTATTTGGTCGCCGTTCCTTACCGATTACCAATTCCCGATTACCAATTCCCAATTCGTTTACGTCGTTTACTTCGTTCTCTTCGTTCTCGTCGTTTATGTCGTTTACTTCGTTCTCGTTAAAATTACCCCGCCTTTGGAAATTCTACAATAAATGTCGCTCCCTGCCCTAATTGACTTTCGCACCATACCGAGCCATTCATTGCTTCTACTAATTTTTTGACGATGAATAAGCCTAAGCCCGTCGATTGTTCTCCACCGGTGGGCTTAGCTGTGAGGCGGTTGAATTTGCCAAATAATTTTTGTTTATCCGAATCAGTTAGCCCTGGGCCTTCATCTTGTATTTTACAGCGCAGATGCGATTCGTTTTTGCTGAGTTGGATAAAGATATTTTTGCCGTGTGGTGAGTATTTTACTGCATTGGAGATCAGATTGTCCAACACTTGACGGACGGTGTTTTCATTCACAAAGGCCGTGTATTGTTTTTCTAAACTTTGAAATTGCACCGTGATGTTTTTCTCCTTGGCTCGTTCCGTGTAACTATTCACCAGCGATTGTAAGGTAGGTAAAATGTCAATGGTGCCAAGTGAGAGATTTCTTTTGCCCGATTCAATGGTATTCACGTCAAGAATATTTTTGAGCAGTTCTGACATCTGTTGTGAACTGATTGAAATCATACTTGCCAATTCAATCACTTCTTCTTCTGGCATATCGGCAAAATATTCTTGAATTTCCTCTGCATAGCCTTTGATGGCTGACAGTGGATTTCTTAAATCATGGGCGGCGATGCCCAAAATTTCATTCTTTTCCCTGTTGAGTTCAAGTAACTGTTCATTGAGTTTTTTCAACCGATGGTTGAGTGCGACGAGTTCGGCATTTCTTTCACTCAGTTCATGAGTACGCTCCGCCACTTTGTCTTCTAAATGTTGCCGATATGATTCAATGATTACCAGATCGGAATAGGCACGTAAGTTAGCCGTCACGAGGGTAAAAATCTTTTGCGCCGTTAATTCAGCTTTATTGGTATAATCATTAATATCATATTTGCAGATGACCTCTTTTTCAGGCGCATAACCGGGTTGTCCGGTTCGCAAGACAATGCGAACAAACTCGTTTTTGAGCGTTTCGCGGATATATTCCGCCAATTTTAAGCCGGCATCGTGGGTTTCCATCACCACATCTAAGAGGATGAGGGCAATATTGGAATGTTGCACAAGTAATTGCTTGGCTTGTTCAGCGGAGTAGGCATTTAAAATCTCTAACGGTTTGTCTTCATAAGTAAAATTCTCCAACACCACGCGAGTCATTTGATGAACATCGGCTTCATCATCAACAATCAGCATTTTCCAGGCGAGAACCGGCGATGTGGCTTCCTCTTCTTCGGTGGCAAACAAATCCTCTTCTTCAGCAAACAAATCTTCTTCGTCTTCGACGAAATCATCTTTTGGATTCAGGCTCATAGACTGTCCTCTTTTATCAGTGATCTTATCAGTGATCAGTTATCAGTTATGTGCCAAAGAAATCCGATTTTTGGGAAAAATCTGATTTCTCAAACTAAACTCTCAAACTCGATTCTCAAGCGGGATTTCCATTGTAAAAGTAGTGCCTTCACCAATCACGCTTTCACAATGAATAGTACCATTTAATTTATGCGTCACCAAGTTATAAACGATATGCAAGCCCAAACCACTACCACCGCCTTGGCGATTGGTGGTAAAAAACGGCTCAAAAATCTTGTCAATCACCTCATTAGGAATTCCTTGGCCGTTGTCAGAATACCGCAAAACTAACCGTTTTTCCCTTTCCCCTTTCTCATTGTTCCTCGGTGCGCTAATGGTTATCTGCCCGGCGGCTGGCCGTTCTTGAAAACCGTGTATCAAGGAATTCATGATTAAATTACTGAGGACTTGGGAGAAAACTCCCGGATAACTGAACAGCACAATGTTGTCATCACAGTCGATGACAATCTGATGTGAGGTATTTTTCAATTTGGGCGTTAGGCTGGTGATAATGTCCTGTAAGTAGGTTTTCAGGTTAAAATTCCGTTGTTGTTCACTGGTTTGGTCAACCGCGACTTGTTTGAAGCTTTTTACTAAGTCGGCGGAGCGGTTTAAGTTCTTCAGAATCAGCGCACTGATTTGGTTGACCGAATTGAGGTATTTTTGCAAATCCGAGCGTTTCATGCGTTTGCTGTCAAACAATTGCGCCAAGTCTTTGGTGAGCAAGTCCAGTTGGGAGGCGCAGGTGACACCAATGCCGACGGGTGTGTTGATTTCGTGGGCGACACCAGCCACCAAATTGCCTAATGAGGCCATTTTTTCAGATTCCACTAATTCTTGTTGCGTGGCTTGTAATTGTTGTAGGGTAGTGGCTAATTCCTCGTTTTTGGCCGCTAATGTTTCTTTTTGCGCCTCGATGGTTTTGGTTCGCTCTACAACTTTTTCTTCTAAGTTATTATAAAGACTGGCATTTTCAATCGAAATGGCGAGCTGTGACGATAACAGGTTAAGCAGTTCCAATCGTTCTGGCGTAAACGCGCCCGTCGTCAAGTTGTTTTCTAAATATAGGATACCCGTCAGTTGGCCTTGATTAACGAGCGGCGCACATAACACTGATTTGGGGCGCTGTTTGAGAATGTAAGCGTCGCGGGTAAAAATGCCCTCTTGTGTCGCCTCCGCTAAAACGACATTCTCTCTGGTTCGGGCAACATAGTGAATCAGGTTTGCTGGAACTTGTTGACTCTTTTCAATATTAATGGATTGCAACACGTTGACTTCATCACTGTCCGCATAGCTTTCCGCTTCGATAAACCAGTCGTCTTGTTTAGGCAGTAGCAAAAAGCCTTTTTCGGCGCCGGCATTTTCAATGACAATCAGCATCATTTTTTCGAGCAGCTTGCTTAAAACAATTTCCCCAGACAAGGTTTGGGAGGCTTTCACGACACTGTTTAAATCTAACAGCGTGGAAGCACGATATTGAGTCGAGGTTGATGCCATTCTCGTTGCTGAGGTTGTGAAAACCGTTTGAACCTCTCTTGAAGTTTTCGGGGCGAGAAATTGTGGGTATCTTTGCTCTAAATCTTCAACTTTCGCCACGGCTCTCCATTGTTGATAGTGATAGTGCGCTTCTTTCAGATAAAGCTGGGCAAACTTGTCCATGCCACGCGCCAAATAAAATTCGGCGGCTAACTCGTAGGCTAAGGCTTCTTCTTGAAGGTAGCCATTGTCCCTAGCGCCGCCAATGGCTTTTTCGTAAAATTCTTCTGCTTCCAGAAGTTGCCCCAAGACTCGTGCCTTTTCAGCCTCCACTAAGTCGTACTTGTGCTGATGATTCATCGGGGCGTGTTCGGCCCACTTTTTCAGTTTCAGTTGGTTGGCGGCGACTTTTTCTAGGCAGTCGGTTTGTTCACAAAGTTCGGCCGTGGGAAACGGGGCTAGGAGAACGAGAGAATAGTAGAATTTGTGAACCGCCAGAAATGCCCCACTTCCATAACCGACCACAAACTCTTCGGCCAAACTCGCATTTTCAACGGCCTGAGCCTTGTCTTTGAAGGTGTAAAACAGAATGGTTTTGGCAAGATGGTAGCTAAAAAGCAAGACATAATTATTCGCGATGTGAAACTGTGGAACCTGTTTATCATCAAAAATCTCACCCATGAGACGAGTTTTATCTGTGGCTTTTCCAAGCAGATTCAGGCTAAGTTGTCTCCAAATCTGGATGTAGGAAATCGCATATTCATTTTTGAGTTTCAACAGTAACTCGAAGTAGGGTGCTTGCTTCTCTATCACACGGTCGAGTGGTTCCCCAATAATTAACAGGTGAGCGCAATAGTTGCAACAACAATAGCTGGTAAATTCTAAATCACCCGTTTCAAGCCCAATGGGAAGCGCTTGAAGAAGAGGAGTCAGGCTGTCTTTGACATGAACTTTCCAATGTCCAATACCATAGTGAAATTGGTTATAAACCAGACAGGTTAATTCTTTGGCATTGAATTGCTCCAACAGTTTCAAGGCCAACTGACCGGCGTGATATCCGGACTCAATATATTCAGGAACGCGGCAGAGGAATAAACCATAACTAATATAAGCACCTGCTGCCAGTGCCGAATGACCTTGATTGATACACAGATTGACATGGGTTAATGCCACCTGTGGCAAAATATCAGGTCTTGTAATGATAACCGAAGAGTACATGGTCGTTAAAATTCGCATAGCGGCCAGTTGAGACGGTTCCGTCATAATGGGAAACTCGGCTAAATTCGTCAGGCTGGGTAATTTAACGACTAAATTCCCGTCTTTTGTGATTGGATACCCAAGCATCTCTAAGGCTTGTAATCCGGTCTCGACGGTTTTGGTTTGTTGTAATTGAGCCAGATAAATCTGCATTTGAATTTCAGACACTTTGACTTTTTCTAACACCGTCTTGGCGCGTTGCAAGACAACCTCAGAAAGTGTTTTAGCTGGCTCATAGTCGGTGTTTAGGTAAAAGCTCTCTACCGTTTCCATGTAGAGATTGAGCGTTAACTCATATTGAGTTTGCCAACTGTCTGGTGCTAAGCATTCTCGCCCGGCATTCAAGTACTTGACGGCCGCTCCATAAGCCATCGCCGCTTTCGCTTTCTTTCCTACCCTCAAATTCAATCGGGCGATTTCATTTTTCTCGGCTTGCTTGTCCACCAACACCACACCATTATTGAGATGTCCAACAATATCAAAGAGTTGTTCTTCTAAACCTTCTGACGGCGTGTTTGCGAGTAGCAAACGGCCTATTTGTAGATGAACGGCTTTTTTATGAGCTTCATCAATCAATACATAAGCGGCTTGTTGAACGCGATCATGTAAGAATTGAAAATGGCGAATTTTGACCGGCGAATTAAGAATGTCATCCTCAGTGAGTTCAAGCTTCGAGGTAGGCAAGACTAATCCTTCCTCAAGGGCCGGCATGAGGTTTTGGTACGTGTTGTCTGTGTTTTTTTCAGAGATGACAGACAAGGTGTTTAAATCGAAACGGTTGCCCACGCAGGCGGCTAAGCGCAAGACATGCTGCGTTGATTCTGGCAATTTTTTCAATTTGCCAATCATGAGTTCCACCACGTTGTCGGTGATGTTCATGGCTTCAATTTGGGCAATATCCCATTGCCAGCCGTGTTGCGGGACTGGAGAGGTTTGAAAAACCTCCGAGGTTTGAAAACGGAGTAATTTTTCTTCATAGAGTGTGTGAAGAAATTGATTGACAAAAAACGGATTGCCCCCGGTTTTTCGCATCACCAAGTCGCTTAACGGTTTAACCGTCGCCGGTTCGCTGTGCAAACTGTCGGCAATGAGTTGCTTGACATGCGGGCCCGTCAAAGGCTTTAAATGAATTTGATTGAGGGTGACTTGGGCCTCGCGCAGTTTGTCCAGTGCCATCATCAAGGGATGGCTTGGGCTAACTTCGTTATCCCGATAGGCCCCAATCAAAAACAAATAACCCATTTCCTTATCTGTCATGATCAATTCTAATAACTTAAGCGTCGCTAAGTCGGCCCATTGCAAGTCATCTAAAAACAGGACGAGCGGATGTTCTGGCTGACAAAAGACCCGTATAAAATTTTTAAATACCAAGTTAAAGCGGTTTTGGGATTCCGTCGGCCCAAGCACCATCACGGCCGGTTGTTTTCCAACAATCAACTGGATTTCGGGAATGACATCAATAATGAGTTGACCATTCGGCCCAAGGGCCGTTTGTAGTTTTTCTTTCCAATCAGACACTTGGGCCGCGCTTTGAGTCAACAACAGTTGCACTAATTCCTTAAAGGCATTGACGAGGGCGCTGTAAGGAATATTGCGCCCGAATTGGTCATATTTGCCAGAAATGAAATAACCTTGCTTTGCCGTGAGTGATTGATAAATTTCTCTGACGAGCGCAGATTTACCAATGCCCGAATAGCCAGCCACCAAAATCCCCCCTGGCCCCCCTTTACTAGCTAAGAGGGGATTTTGGGGATTTGCGATTCGCTCAAAGGCCGCGAGTAGCGTTTCTATCTCGCGTTCACGGCCGTACAGTTTTTGCTGGATTTGAAAACGCTCGGAAAAGTCTTGTTGGGCTAAGGTAAAAGGCGCGTGTTGGCTTCGTGCAAGGCGAGCCTGGCACTCCTGTAAATCCCATTTAATGCCGTGGGCACTTTGGTAGCGTTCTTCGGCCGTTTTGGCTAAGAGTTTTATAATGATGTCGGAAATGGTGCGTGGTATTTCAGGATTGACATCAATAGGTGGGGGCGGTTGTTTGGCGAGGTGGCAATGGACTAATTCCATTGCGTCCGTCGTTTCAAAAGGCAATTGCCCGGTGAACAGTTCGTAAAACGTCACGCCGAGTGAGTAAAAATCGGTGCGATAGTCTAAGGCGCGATTCATCCGCCCGGTTTGTTCCGGCGACAGGTAGGCCAACGTTCCCTCTAAAACATTAGGGTTTTTCAACGTCGGTGTTTCGCGTGACAATTGAGTGGCAATCCCAAAATCAATGATTTTGAGTTGTCCGGTAGTCGAGTTCCAAACAATATTGCTAGGATTGATATCCTTATGGATAATATTCTGCCGATGAATTTGAGCCAAAATCTCTGTGGTTTGAATGGCAAGCGTGAGTAATTCTTCTGGGGTAAATTGGCGTTCAGCCAGCCAGACTTTTAAGGAGTCACCGCCAAAATCTTCTAAACACATCACCAAGGTATTTTGGTGCTTAAAAAGACTATAAGCGTTGATAACGCCGTCCAGATTAAAACGACGTGTGATCTCATACTCTTGCCGATAGCGCGTCAATTCCTCCGGCGTGGGATAGTTTTCTTTTAGCACCTTGAGGATGACGGGTTGATTATCCTCGTTGAGGATGCCACGATAGACGACTGAGTTATCGCTTTCGTAAATTTTGGACAAAATTTGGTAATTGGCTAGAGTGAACATTTCAATCCTCAGTTATCAGTTATGTGCCAAAGAAATCCGATTTTTGGGAAAAATCTGATTTCTCAGTGAATAGAGTACCATTTAATTTATGCGTTACCAAGTTATAAACGATATGCAAGCCCAAACCACTGCCACCGCCTTGACGATTGGTGGTAAAAAACGGCTCAAAAATCTTGTCAATCGCCTCATTAGGAATTTCTTGGCCGTTGTCAGAATACCGCAAAACTAACCGGTTTACCCTGTCCCCTTTCTTGCTTTCCCTCTGTGCGTTAATGGTTATCTGCCCGGCGGCTGGCCGTTCTTGGAAACCGTGTCTCAAGGAATTCATGACTAAATGACTGAGGACTTGGGAGAAAACTCCCTGATAACTGTTGGGCACAATGCTATCATGAGTATGTTTAAACTAGACGGTGTTTTTAGGTTGAGTGAGTTAGGCCATTTTCTGAGTTAGTTAAGTCGTTTTCAAGTTGAGCAAAACCGTTGCTAAATTCGTTTATCCGCGTAATTCGTTGTACTCAGATGAGTGACTTAGGCCTTTTTCTGAGTTAAGTCGTTTTCAAGTTGAGCCAAACCGTTGCTAAATTCGTTTATCCGCGTAATTCGTTGTACTCAGATGAGAGAGTTAGGCTGTTTTCTGAGTTAAGTCGTTTTCAAGAGAGCAAAACCGTTGCTAAATTCGTTTATCCGCGTAATTCGTTGTACTCAGACGAGGTTTTCAAGTTGAGTGATAAAAACTCTTACCTATCAATCCGACAATCTGGCCCACTTTTCTCAACACGGACAGAGTTGACACAGAGGAACACCGAGAAAAAACGTCGTTAGACGGTGTTTTCAAGTTGAGCGACTTTGGCGGTTTTTGGAGCCAAACCGTTTTCAAGTGAGCCAAACCGTTGGTAAATTCGTTTATCCGCGTAATTCGTTGTACTCAGATGAGTGACTTAGGCCTTTTTCTGAGTTAAGTCGTTTTCAAGTTACTTATTCAGTTTAGCTATTTTCGCTTAATAATCAGCAACGTCATATCATCAAAAATCTTTTGTTCGCCAATATATTGTTGCACATTATCAACAATCGCCTGTTTAATGTCTTCGGCAGAGCGTTGCCAGTTGCGACTCGCCACGTCACAAAGCCGCTCCAGCCCATATTGTTTCTTCTCAAGATTTTCCGCCTCAGTAATGCCATCTGTGTACAATATCACTATGTCTGCGGGATTCAATGGCAACTGGATTTGTGCAATCAAGTGAGTAATGTCTTCTTCTAAACCAATCGGGAAACCTAAATCTAGGGTGTCTATCTGTTCAACACGCCCACCCTGTCGCACCACAATCATCTGTTCATGTTGTCCGGTTAAATACAGCGTATTTTCCCTATACTCTAGTAAAGCAAAAGTCAAGTTTTTCTCAGACTTCATCCGCTGCACATTGCCATAAACCGTTTGATTGAGCGCACTTAAAAAGTTCACAGGTTCGGTTTCATTATTTGCCAACAATGCGCGTACTGCGGCTTGCACCATAATCGCCAACACACCACTTTCCAAGCCGTGCCCCGTTACATCACCGATGCCACAGACAATTCGTCCGTTCTGTTGGAGAACATCGTAGTAGTCGCCACCCACTTCATCCGCCGGCTGCATAAAACCGGCAATCTCTAAGTCCTTAATTTGCTTAAGTTCCTCCTCTTGAGGTAACAACATCTGTTGGAGTTGACGCGAGACCTCTAACTCAGCCCTCATGCGAAGATTTTCAGATTTCAATTGCTCATTAAGGCGAGTAATTTCTTGATTGGCTGTGGCAAGTTGAACGGTACGCTGTGCCACTTTGTCTTCTAAATTTTGCCGATATGACTCAATGATTACCAGATCGGAATAGGCGCGTAAGTTGGCCGTCACTAGGGTAAAAATCTTTTGCGCCGTTAACTCGGCCTTATTGGTATAATCGTTGATGTCATATTTGCAGATGACCTCTTTTTCAGGCGCATAACCGGGTTGTCCGGTTCGCAAGACAATGCGAACAAACTCGTTTTTGAGCGTTTCGCGGATATATTCCGCCAATTTTAAGCCGGCATCGTGGGTTTCCATCACCACATCTAAGAGGATGAGGGCAATATTGGAATGTTGCACAAGTAATTGCTTGGCTTGTTCAGCGGAGTAGGCATTTAAAATCTCTAACGGTTTGTCTTCATAAGTAAAATTCTCCAACACCACGCGAGTCATTTGATGAACATCGGCTTCATCATCAACAATCAGCATTTTCCAGGCGAGAACCGGCGATTTTTCTGTGGCAAACAAATCCTCTTCTTCAGCAAACAAATCTTCTTCGTCTTCGACGAAATCATCTTTTGGATTCAGGCTCATAGACTGTTCTCTTTTATCAGTGATCTTATCTGTGATCAGTTATCAGTTATGTGCCAAAGAAATCCGTCAAGAAATCAAGAAATCAGATTTTTTTGAAAAATCGGATTTCTAAAACGTGCCAAAGAAATCCGATTTGAAAAATAGGATTTCTCAATATTTCTCAAACTCGATTCTCAAGCGGGATTTCCATTGTAAAAGTAGTGCCTTCACCAATCACGCTTTCACAATGAATAGTACCATTTAATTTATGCGTCACCAAGTTATAAACGATATGCAAGCCCAAGCCACTACCACCGCTTTGACGGTTGGTGGTAAAAAACTGTTCAAAAATTTTGTCAATCACCTCATTAGGATTTCCTAGCCCGTTGTCAGAATAACGCAAGATTAATTCTTCCCCAACACATCCCTCTCCAGAGGTATCTGTACGCTCGCGCTGGGATGGTGAAAATAAGGTTCTTTTTTAAGTCAAAAGTTGCTCCAGTTTTTGTTCCTCTTATGAAAAACAATAACTTATTGATTAGCTTTTCATTAAAAATTCGTTTACGTCGTTTACGTCGTTTACGTTTCATCACCCCACGCTCGCGCTACCTTCGATCAAATCATTAGAGTTGTCCGAAAATAAGGGTTTTGTTAGCTTCCCTCCTTCTCTCCAGGTAGATACACCAATGCCATTAAGTTAAGGAACTCTTTGATTTTGCTCTATTTTTATTAAAAAACGCCCGGTCGTGCCTTATGTTTATCGAGGGGTGGGGTCGTAAGTCATTGTTTTTATTGAAAGTAAAAAATAGGGTACCCCACCCTAACACACACAAAAATTGATTAAAAATCAATAGGTTATGTCTTAACTTAATGGCATTGAGGTAGATACACTGGCTATATTAATGTCGCCCCGTTGGGGCTTTTCTATTAGCCCCTTCGGTAAGTGTTATTAAAGCCAGGGGCAACGCCCCTGGCTTTCTTATTTATTTACGGAAAAGTCTATTATCTAAACTTTGTTTGCAAGCTCAAAGTTTTAATTCTTTCCTTGAGTTGTAAATTGTGAATTTCTAACGCTAGAGCTCTCACTTGGAGTTGTTGTTGCAAAAAAGAGAGGCTTAAATGAGTATTAACTCGTGACAAGACTTCTTCTTTTTTAAAGGGTTTAGTGATGTAATCCACCGCGCCTAATTTAAAACCTTTAATTTTATCCGCTGTATCGGACAAAGCGGTTATAAAAATAACTGGAATATCCTTGGTTTTGGCATCCGCTTTTAGTCGCTGACAGGTTTCAAAACCATCCATGCCAGGCATCATCACATCTAATAAAATTAGATGTGGATGTTTCAATTCGGCCGCTTTTAGCGCCGCTTTTCCATTTTTTGCAATTAACACGTTAAATTGCTTGGCACTTAAAAAAATGGACAATACTTTGATATTTAACGGATTGTCATCCACAATCAGAAGTGTTGGTCGCTCTGGCATTGTCATGCTTAACACTTGCCGACAATGTTCTAAATAAACCTGCGCCGCCTTATCATCGTTGTTGACTTGCAAGACTTTTTCAAAAATTTGCTGAGCTTCGTTAAATTGTTCATTATGAAAGCACCTAAACCCTTGCTCAAAATCGTGCCGTGTGGCTAATTTTAGTTGACAAATAGCCGGCCTATCTGCCTCAAAAACCTCATAAACTGTGACAGGTTCAGTTTTTCCGTTCACCGTCACACGGTCAATCACGCGAATTTTATATCGCGACGGATCGGTTAATTTCTGATAGGTTTGCTCGGTGATTAATAAAGCAGTGCCATAAGTTTTGGTTAATTGTTCGACACGAGACGCTAAATTAACCGCATCCGAGATGACAGTCCCCTCCATGCGATTTTGACCACCCACGGTGCCGAGCATCAATGGGCCGGTGTTAAGTCCAATGCCAATTTTAATCGCCGGTAGATCAGCTTTTGGCAAAACTTGGTTAAATTGCCTGAGCTTTTTCAACATAGCAATTGAACACGAGACAGCATCATCTGCATTGGTGGGAAACAAAGCCATGATGGCATCACCGATATATTTGTCAATAAAACCATTATATTGATGAATAATCGGTGCCATTTGGCCTAAATAGGTATTGATAAATTCAAAGTTCTGCTGCGGTGTCATTTTTTCCGACAAACGGGTAAATTCCCGAATATCAGAAAACAGAACCGTTATTTCTTTTTCAACTTGATCGCCTAAATGGACATCAAGAATGCTTTGTTTATCTAACAAACTCAAAAATTCACTGGGCACGAAACGTTCATACGCTTTGTTGAGTTGATACAGTCTTTCTTTTTGTAATTCTTCCAATTGTCGGGCAAAGGCATCAAGTTGTTCATTTTGAACTTTAAGTTGTTCATTTTGCCTGTGAAGTTGTTGTTCAACCCGTTTACGCTCGGTGATGTCCAGAGAATATTCAATCATTTGGGTAATATTGCCCTGTTGATCAGTAACGGGAAAGCCGTGTACTTCGATATTTCTGGGATTGCCCTCTTTATCGAAATGGATATGTTCTACAATAATAGGCTTTTTAGTGCTCTTGACTTCTTTGAGTGGGCAAGGATCATTTATACCGGTGCAAGGTTCGCTTCTTTTATGTGTCAAAGCATAGCATGTCGCTTGGGGCCATAAACCGAGTGCTTGTGTGGTTGAGTTTGCGATTTCAATCTGATAATTGTTGGTATTGATAATATAAAAGGGATGATCAAGTGAATCTATGACAGATTGCAAAAATTCACCTTGTTGTTGAAATTTTTCCGTCGCCAATTTATTTTTGAGTTTTTCGGCCGCTATTAGCTCACGGTAAACTTTGAGAAGCTCAGCTTCTATACGACCAATAAAAATATAGAAAAATCCAAACAACCCGCCGCCGATGACAACAGAGAAAGTTATCAACATGACTGATAATGTTTGTAGCGCAGTTTCTTGTTTTGAAACCTCATTGAGAACAATAATATCACCCAGTTTGCGGTTGCCTACATCAATTAGGGGCACAAATCCGCCATGATACTGTTTATCACCGATAGAGACTTTCAGGCGGGTTGTAAGGTGTTCATCTTTGGAATGTGATGAGAGCTTGTCTAAAGAGTCGTTGAACGCTTTATAAATTGGCATAGTTCTATCAATAATAACGAATTGAGGGAATTGTGCCCAATTCCCACGGCGTCCCATCATTTTTAAACCTTCTTCCCAGTCGGCACGATTAAGAAAAGACTTTTTGATGAAAAAAAACAGTTCTACATCCAAAATTTTCTTAAGTGCGACGGTGATATATTCAATTTCCTTTCCGAGTTCAATATAACCGACGAGTTCACCGTTTATTCGCCAAGGATACACAATACGCAAGGTGAATGTTCCAAATTTACCCAACTCAATGCCATAAACGGGTACACCTTGACGCATAGCACCCGCCAACGTAAACCGAGGTATAGTATCTCCGTAGCGCGGAGGATTATGTACGCGCAAAAAGCAAACTTTATCCACATCAATAAAATAAAAATGTGTCACTTGGTATTTGGTGCGGATAGCGTTAAAAATTCGCATTGCATTGCGAAGCAAAGCATCTCTATCTTTGGCGAGATAGGCATTTTGTATATTTTTATCCAATTGCAGGAGATTAATCTGGCTTTCCAAAACTTTGGCATCTTCATCCAATTTCATTTGGAACAATTGTTCAACTTCTTCAAGATGCTTTTCCAGTTTCTCGTTAAGATGTAGGCGCTGGAGCCAGTAAATACTGACAATAGAAATTGTCAGCAAGATGACTAACGTCAAGCCAAGAGGAATAAGAATGCGCTTAGTAAGGTTTTTTTCGTTGGTTTTCATAATTCCTCGGTTTGTAGTAGTCCGGTTTGTAGTAGTCGCTTTAGCGACTATTACTTGTGCACATTCAACCCCTTCGGGGTTGGTACCCTCGCACGGCCTCCCCTAGATGTAATGTAGGGGCAATCCTTTATGGTTGCCCTCACTGCTAAGAAAATAGAAATGCGCCCGTTTTAACCCTCAATATCCAAGAAAAATATGGCCGACTCCAATGTCCAAGATAAATCAGGCCGACTCCAATGTCTTACAACAACCTTTCAATGGCCGCTATCAATGCTTTAAAATTGACCGGTTTGCTCAAATAATCATTCGCGCCGGCTTCCAAACAACGTTCCTTATCGCCGGGCATCGCTAAGGCCGTCAGGGCGATAATTGGAATGGCCGCCATTTTGGCATCGGCCCGAATCCGACGTGTTGCTTCTAATCCATTCATAGTCGGCATTTGGATATCCATAAGAATCAAGTTGGGATGTACTTCCATCGCTTTGTCAATAGCATGTACCCCATTGTAGGCCTGAATGACTTGGTAACCCTTGGTTTTGAGATAGTCAGACAGTGTTTCGATGACGGTTGGATTATCATCCACTAACAAAATGACTGCCGAGGTATGTAGCACGTTTACCGCCTCGGCCGATTGAGTGCTGTGCTGTTCGTCGTCGGGCGGTGATTCCTCGTCCTCGGGTTGCCAAGGTAATAAAATGGTGAAGCGGCTACCTTTACCTACCTCACTTTCGACAGAAACACCGCCACCGTGCATTTCTGCTAAACGATAAACTAAGGACAAACCTAACCCGGTGCCTTCATACACTCTATTAAGGCCGCCATCCAGTTGCACAAAGGGTTTAAATAGATATTCCCTATCTTTTTCAGGGATGCCTATCCCGGTATCCGAGACGATAAACTCAACTCTACCCTGTTTGGCATTACCGCGGATTTCTAAATTGACCATACCCTTTTCTGGCGTAAACTTAATGGCATTACTCAACAAATTGATCAACATTTGCTTTAAATAACGTTCATCAGCTTGAATACTCGTCACGGCAATGTCGAAGGTGGTAGAGAGTTTGAGGCGTTTTTTCAGCGCCAATTCCTTAACAAGGCGCAGACAGGTATTGGCAATTCCTTCGGCCGACACTGGGATAATTTCTAACTTCACTTTACCCGCGTCCATTTTGGCAAGATCGAGAATATCATTAATAAGAGACAACAAATGGTCACCACTTTCCTTAATGATGCGAAGAGATTTGGCTTGTTGCTTATTGATGGAACCATAAGTCCCCTCTTGCAGCACTTCCGACATTCCCAGAATCGCATTCAGCGGGGTGCGTAATTCGTGGCTCATGTTGGCGAGAAATTCGTCCTTGAGGCGGGCCGCGCGAGCCAGTTCCATATTGGCGGTCATTAATTCGGCCGTGCGCTCTTCCACGCGCTGGGCTAAAGAAGATCGTTCTTGTTCTAACGCTTCCAAGGCGTGTATTCGCTCCAATTCCGCAGATGCGCGTGCGGAAAAAATCTGTAACAGAGATTCTATCCATTCTTTTTTATTCAGCGGCTTATCATCCATAATCGCTATCAAACCCATTACCTTGCCGTGGGCATCAACAAGTGGCGTTACAATACAATTTTCAATTGCCATTTGATCCAATAGAGAATTCGTAAAGCATTGTTGAACGCCTTGGGGACAATAACAGCAGGGAGCCTCACCGGTGATAACCTTCTCACAAGGGGTATTGCGTAAATCATACTCAACATTGTCAATTAACCGGTTGTCAGCCACGATAAAAAGTGTCCTCAGTGTTTTAGGCTTATCCGCCAACAGTTGACCTATAAAAGCATATTTCACTTCGAACATCTGGGCAAGATATTCAACCAACTTTTGGAGAAAATTAGTCCCGGTTGTGGCTGAGACACCTTCAACAATATTTCGCAATGTTTCTTCAGCTTGCTTACGCTCAGTGATGTCACGAATCGTGCTTGAAACCAGAAGACCTTCTGCGGTTTCAATGGGGCTAAGACTGATTTCCACCGGAAACTCGCAGCCTTCTTGGCGCAAAGCATAAAGTTCCATACCCGCCCCCATCGGCCGTGGGTGAGGATCATTAAAATAATTGTTCCAGTGAAGGTTATGCTGGTGTCTATAGCGTTCTGGTATCAGGATTTCTACTGGCATGCCGAGTAAATTAGCCCGTGCATAACCAAAGAGTTTTTCTGTCTGCGCGTTGACGAGAACAATGGTGCCTTGTTGATTAAAAATCACCATGGCATCGGGCGCACTTTCCAAGAGTTGTCGAAAGTTTTGTTCAGCCAGTTTGCGTTGGGTAATGTCACGACAAGTGTAAAGTATAAGTATTGTACCTTCCTTGATAGACACGCGCTTCACATTGACGAGTAATGACAAGATTTGTCCTGACTTATTCCTCATTTCACATTCGACGTTTTGGAGTTCTCCCAACCGTTTCAAGTCATCAAGCGAAATCAAGTTATCTGGGAGTAATCTTGATATGTTGCCAAAGGCTTGCATTTCTTCAATGGAAAACCCAAAAATGTTCTCAATATTGGGGAAAATATAGGCGAATCGTCCTTTGTCATCTGTCAGGAGTACTGCATCTGAAATACTATTCAAGATAACACGGTGTAGTTCTTCGGAACGTCGGAGTTGTTCCTCCATTCGCTTACGCTCGGTGATGTCAACAACCATGCCGAGCACACCCACAAATTTACCTTGATCATCAAAAAAGGGAGCGGTACTGATAATTGTCCATAAATCTGAACCACTTTTGTGCCGAAACCGAAAATCATGGCGTTCTTCTATTCCCTGTTTGCGCCGCTCAAAATATTGATCTGCTTCAAGACAAGCCACCTCATCCATGAAATCATACATTGGACGGCCTGGCATTTCTTCAATGCGATAGCCCAACATGTCAGCCATACGTTGGTTCACAAAAGTCGTTTTCGCCTCAGCGTCTATGATCCAAATACCTTCTTGGGCCGTCTCCACAATCCGCCGATAGCGTTCTTCACTGGCTTTCAGTGCCATTTCAGTTTGATGACGTGAGGCCATTTCGGCTTTCAGTTCTTGGTTAGTGATTTCCAGTTGGCGAGTGCGCTGAAAAACGCGATCTTCTAACTCGTCATTCAGTTTGCAGAATTCTATCTGTGTTTGTTTGTACTCGGTAATGTCAATACCAACCACAGCAACTTTGGTGATGGCTTTCTCTTGAGTGGCAACTGGACAAATAAAGCTGTGAAAATACCTACCATCGCGCATATCTTCAAAATGGAGAGACTGCCTTGACTCAAAAACCTTCTCTAGCTGTTTATTTCTACTTTCAGCAACTTCAGGTGGTAACCAATCGTGAACTTGACTCCCCACAAAGCGCTCCAGCGTGGTATTCAAGCGTTGGACAGTTGTTTCGTTAGCAGTCAGCACAATGCGATTTTTGTCCAGAAGAAACGCACTTTCTGGAATGGCATTTAACAAAGCCCGCAGCATGGCTTCGCTTTCCGGCAACGCGTCGGCTTGTTGACGGTGAGTCATCGCAGTGGAAATGCCACAGACGGCATAGATATTTCCACTCGGCTCATAGAGCCTAGTGGCAATATAGGTGTGTAAACCATCCTCTAATGGCATTTTTTCGTCAAATTGAATAGGTGCGTTAGCTTCTAATGCCTTGATATCCTGAGCTTGAAAGTGTTCGGCTGTCTCTGCTGGGAAAATTTCGTAGTCGTTCCTACCAATAATTTCGGCTTTAGTGAGGTGTACAAGTCTTTCAAACTGTCGATTGATAAAAAGATAGCGACCTTGGATATCTTTGACATAGATAGCCGATGGCGAATTATCCAAAATAGCCTGTAACAGTGTTTCCCTCTCCTGAATTTGCTCTTTGGCTTTAATTGAATCTGGCAATCTTTGCGGAATTTGCCGCACGGCCGGCCGAAATAGGTACAAGCCTTCAAGCAATAAAACGATGAGGGTGATAATGACAACAAGGGTACTCAGCCACTTGACTTGGTTAAGGTGGGCCGTGGCCTCTGTTTCGTATTGAAATACAATCACATCCATTTGCTGTACAAAGGCCTTTTGTTCAGCAACAATTTGTTTGACAAGCCCGGCTATCTCTCCAGAGTTGTCCAAATCAGCTGCGTTTTGCCGGGCGGTTGCCAACAACAAATTGTTAGCGGCGACATTCAGCGCTTGATAGTGCGGCTGCAAGTCAGCAAACTGGCGTGTGACTGTTACGCTATTTTTGCCTGGCAACCCCATATCAGCGTTACCAAATTGTAGCCCTTGATGGTATTTTTCCGATAAATTCAGTAGGTTACTCAATTTATCCATATGCTCAGTTCGTTCTTGAGCGTTGGTTGTTATTTGAATGAGAAGGGCCGTTTTGCTGATGTTTTCACTGAGCATCCGTTGTTGCCCAGCCATATTGATGATGTGAGCGTCGCTAGCGTGTTGAGACAGCGCCCACTGAATGAGGAAATACCCGGCAATAATCAGCAACGCGAGAATGCTAGACGCGAGAATGTACTGATTGACAAGGCGACTGAGCCAAAATGGCGGATTTGAAGTAGCAGTGGAATGATTCATATATTGTTTTCCTCCTTAACAACAATCTGTTGGAGTCCAAATTTTAATTTGGACTGGACGTGCCAAACGTTAGTTTGGACTCCTTTAATTTGTTGGAGTCCAAATTTTAATTTGGACTGGACGTGCCAAACGTTAGTTTGGACTCCTTTAATTTAATGAAAGCCGCGATAAAATGGTAATTGGTAATTGATAATTGGTAATTGGTAATTGGTAATTGGTAATTGGTAATTGGTAATTGGTAATTGGTAATTGGTAATCGGCTTATGACTGCCCTTCATTATGACTTTTAGCTGTCACCCGTTACCTATTACCCATTATTTCTAGGATTTTTTTATTATAACTCATTGAATAAACTATAATTTCTCATCCCCCCAGACAAAAAATTGCAATACACCAATCAAAAGTGTAGAATACGCGCCCTCTTTTTTGTGACACTTTTTTAGCCATAATACGGGAAAACTCATAACAGGTATTTATGATTTTCGAAAAGCCAATCGCACAATAATACTTTGGACTTGCCTGTACGAGCCTGTCGGTTGATGCGACCTGTGCGGCCTCCATGGTGGCTTTGCATCATGCCAAAGTCACGCTTGGCATCAGGTGAAAGTGATTATGCCATTGCGGCCGGCGTGAGTTTAAATAAAAAGCCGTGGAAATATATTCCCTTTTCCAAAACGCGCATGTTAAGCTCGGATGGACAATGCAAAACCTTTGACAAAGACAGACGCTAATGGTTATGTCCCCGGCGAAGGTGTCAATGCCATTAAGTTAAGCAACAAAACACCTACAAAAAGTCTCAAACTGTAAGCGCGACAGAGGGCCATAACTTAATTTGAAAACTGAAACGTCGGCAAAAGTTTGCGGAGCGAAACTTTTGCCGACGTAAGTCTTTTATGGCCCTCAAAATCGATAGTCCAAAAACCTGCCAAAAAATAGGTCAATAACAGAGACCCGCGTATCACTACTCTGCCAAACTTCAGTTGGACGACTGCGCGTGAGGCGATAAATCGCCTACTACAAACGGGCCTTTTCCGTACGGTATGGCATTGGGTGAAGGTGTGGGTGTGCTGTTATTACAACATAAATATGAGGCCATCCGTGCCCACAATCACATTTATGGGATTATCAAAGGCTCGGCGGTGAATCATGGCGGCCAAACGCTCGCTCATTACTGCCCCTCGCTCACCGGCGCAACGCGATGTCATTCTCGCAGCCTTAAAAGAGGCCGACATCAGCCCAGAAAATTTCACCAAAGTCAAGAGTATTTGCCTTTGATTTCCCCCCTTTCGCAAAGGGGGAGTGGCTCCGGCTCCGTACAACGATACGGGGGCGCGATTTCGGTCATTTAATTTGACAGGAATCAATTGTTTGAAAATAATTAATTGAATTACAAATTTTTTTGACGATTAAACCCTTAACATTAATACGTTAATAACAGGAAAATTGTGGGCCATAGAGTGAAATGAGCCAGTAAAGCTTGTGTGTGTTTTTTTGACGGATTGATTTAAAAGTCATTATAAATAACTATTTGATATCAGTAATAATGAGATAACTCACTGATATTTAAAGTCGAGCTCACGTTTTCTAAAAGTCACCCAATGCTTTAAAAAACTTCTAAGGGGGCTGGAAAGATTTGGTTGACAGCGAAGAATATTCACAATATAATTTAAAACCTATCTGTGCCACCCTGATGGGCTGGGGCGTGGTCAATTTCCTTAATCTGTATGGGTGTTATGTCCAGAATAAAGACGAAATAAAGCGTTTTGACAAAAGAATATTCCCTCAAATGCCAAACCCGATACGGTTTGATGGTGTTTGCCTGTCGGTGAAGTTAATTGACAATTGACAACTGATAACTGATAACTGATAACTGACAATGGAAAACCCTTAATCGAATTAGTTGATGAACAAGAGTTTACCAACCGGGAAAAAGAGCTTGAAAAATTCTGGAACCTTGCTATGAAGGCTAAGAGAAAAAATGGCTCAAGCTTTGCTCTTATCGCTAGAAAGGGCGTTGGAAAAACGGCAGTCCTTATGCGCTTGTACAATGACTTATTTACCAAGCAAGATGAGGTGGTGCCTTTTTTTATCACATTTGCCCCCTATAAAGATCCGGCCGAAAAACTCACCGTCACCATTTTCAATGAATACTATTTCACGACGGTGATTAAACAATATATCGCTTTTCGTTTGAGACGGCCAGAAATGGTAGAGGACAGTCTCAAGATTGATAAATTGTCTGATATCGCCATGAAAAATGGGATGGAAGAATTAGATAAGTGGTTCACGGCCTATCGGGAACTGCATGACGACAGCCTAGAAGCGGTGAGGAGAATGGTTGCCCAAATGACCTTTTATCTCATGCACAAACAGGCGGGCCTATTAATTATTGATGAGTTTCATCTCTTAACGCATGTTTGGGACGATGTAATAAGATTGTACCGTGATACAACTGGTGTCTTTCAACGTCCAGCAGAGGCGAAGTGGTGTCCGATGCTGGTCTCCGGTTCCGCGGTGAGTTTGACTGAACAAACGGTTCTGACTAGCGTACTCGCCAGACGATTTGGACTTGATTACCTGGAACCGTTTGAAGAAAATCATACGGTGGAGTATGTCTCCAAACTAGCGCTTATAAATCATTTAATCATCTCTGATGAAGTCACAAGTACAATACAGACTTTAACCGGCGGAAATCCTTTTTATATCTGGTGTTTATTACACAGTCAATACCTAGAAAATAATAATCTCTCAACGCCGGAGCAATTACGGAAGCTCTATGAAAACGAAATCAGTCAAAGTAAAGGCTACTTAAGAGACTTCTGGGATACCCATTTCTCGGTTTATGGAGACAAATTAAACTCCGAAGATACCGTGGCGAGGGCCATGTCTTTTTTAAGTATCCATCCCGGTAAAGATATAGGCACCCATGATATCGCCGCGGCGATAGGTGAAAACAACGCTAAGACCAGAAAAATATTGCAAAACCTCTCTGATGCAGATTTAGTCGAGAGGAACTCCCTGTGGAGATATGTCGGTATCACGGTTCCGGTACTCGCAGACTATATAAAGAGAGTCTACAAGGAACAGATTGAAGGCCAGTCTTCAGAAGAATACCAGACATTTTTATACTGGAAAAAATTGGGTAGTCTGAATCGGCGCGTTGGTGAACTGGCTGAAATCTATTTAATGATGCTGATGGAAAAATTTAAGATTTATCTGAAAAACTCTATAATATTATGGATATTGAAATGCCGGAAAAAAATACGAAATTCGATCCATTCAGTGATTTGTTCTTGATGCAAAAAGCCAAACCTGCTCATCTGAATGAAATTGACATACAAACCTTGACACCTTTTCAGCGGGCCTTATTGGTGAACGACGGTACGGTCACGAAATTTCTTGAAGCTTACACCTTAGAATCAATAGAAATTAGTTTGCTTAAACAAGAGACACAAAAGTTACTAACTGATCAGCCGTGGCTTGAGGTACCTAAGGAAACAAGTGTTATTGCCCGTGAGGTTCTGCTTCGCGGACAACAAAGCACAAAGGTTTATGCTTATGCCAATTCATTGCTTCTTCCAGAACGGTTACCTCAAGAGGTTCGCTCCGGGTTACAAGTCGAAAAGGGAGGAATAGGTCGTATCCTGTTAAATAGCCTGATCGAGGAACGACGAGAAGTACTTTGGTATGGTCACGAGCATATCGCCGATCTTTCTTCGGATATTGAGCCATTGACTGGCAAAGACTTCCTTAGTCGCACTTATCGGATTATTGTGGGAGGAAAACCCATTATGCTTATCAACGAGAGATTTCCACTTCATTTACAGTAATTAAGTCAAAAAAGAATTCGTTATGAATATTGCACAACATTTGGAACGTACTCGGCGTCTTTTTCCAAACAAACCCGCCATCATTTTTGAAGAAGAGTCTTTCAGCTATAGTGAGATCGACGAAATGAGTAGCCGTGTCGCAAATGCTCTCGCTGGCGATGGCATTTCGCGTGGTGATCGCGTGGCCTTATTTTTACCCAATATTCCTTCGTTTGTAATCGTTTATCTTGGCATTCAAAAAATGGGGGCAATAGCCGTCTCCATCAACTCAACACTCAAAACCGAGGAGATAAAATTTATTCTGGATGATAGTGGCGCAAAAGTCATTGTCACAACCGAAACGTTGCGCCGTCACGTGCCAGCTGAAGAGTTGCCGCAGTTAAATCTTATATTAATCGCAGAGGGCGATGCCAAAGGAGCGGATATTGCGTTGAGTGAATGGATGGCTAATGCTTCACCCAAGGCACAAGCAGTTGATATGGCGCACGATGATCCGGCCGCTATTCTTTACACCTCCGGCACGACTGGATTTCCTAAAGGAGCTACGTTGTCATACGGCAATGTGGTTTCAAATGTACAGACGTGTGTTGATGTTTTCAAGATGCAGCCTGAGGATCGGATTCTGTTATTTGTCCCAATGTTCCACAATTTTGGACAAAACGCAGCACTTAATCCATGCTTAGAGGCGGGTGCCACACTCGTGTTACACCGCGAATTTGAGATTGAGCCAATACTCAAGTCAATTGTCAATAACGCGGTGACCACATTCTATGGTGTACCTACCATCTATACCCTGTTGTACGAGAAAGCCTCTGCCGAACAAATGCGTTCTGTGCGTCGCTACATTTCAGCAGCAGCAACCCTCCCGCTAGAAATGGCTAAAAAGTGGCACGAAAAGTTTGGGGTAGTTATCAACGAAGGGTATGGTTTGACCGAAAACTCCTTAGCCTGCTTTAACCCTTCTCTCAACTCTAAACCTAAACTCGGTTCTGTTGGCTTGCCATTTACGGGCGTTGAAATGAAAATTGTCGATGCTGAAGGCAACGAAGTTGCACCGGGCGAATTAGGCGAAGTGACTATTTGTGGGCCAAATGTCATGCTGGGCTATTGGAATCGTCCCGTGGAAACGGCTGAAGTCATCAAAGAAGGCTGGTTTCACACCGGCGATATTGGCAAAATGGATGACGATGGCTATTTATTTATCGTCGATCGCGTCAAAGATATGGTGAATGTCGGTGGGACGAAGGTATACCCATCTGAGATTGAAAATATCCTTTATAAACACCCCGCAGTAGTAGAAGCGGCCGTTTATGGTGTGCCAGAAGCCTTGCTCGGTGAGCAGGTTATAGCCAACCTCATCCTTAAGCCCGGCGAGGAAGTTACCACTGAGGAAATAATAGCTTTCTGTCGTCAGAATATGGCGGATTTCAAAGTGCCTAGTCAGGTTAAATTGGTGGAATCGCTACCCAAAGGCCGAACGGGCAAGATACTCAAGAAAATATTGCGAGAACAATTCCAAGCCAGTTCATCTAGGCATGATGACGATTCGGCCCAAAAGACCGATCACAGGTACCCACAATCAATCAAAAAGTGGATTATCAATTGGCTGTCCAAGAAACTCGCGCTTGAACCAGAGACAATTGAAACCGACACCCTCTTTGTTGATTACGGTTTGACTTCGGTATTAGCGGTGAATTTAGCCCAGGAGTTGAGTGATTGGTTAGGACAATCCATAGCACCCGTTATCTTTTGGAATTTTCCAACGATTGAATTGATGACCCGTTATTTGGTGAGTCTTCGTGTCCAAAAGACCGAAGAGGTCGAGCAGAGATTGCCCAAACCGGACGCAGGGGATAGCCATCTTGAATTATGGCCCGCCATTGAAGGTTACTTTGTCTACGATGCGTTAATGTATGAGCTTCTGGCCAATGATGAGCCACGAAATCGAAGCTATCAAGTGGCCATTGAGAAGCTGGTGAAAGACAAAGTCGTCGTTGAGATTGGCACCGGCCAAAAAGTGATTTTGGCCCGTCTCTGTGCCGAAGCAGGTGCCCGGCAAGTCTATGCCATTGAGATCGGCGATGAAGCCTACCGACTGGCGCTTGCCAAAGTCGAAGAATTGGGGTTGTCAGATAAAATTAAGTTGATTCATGGTGATGCGACTCAAGTCAACCTGCCTGAACCAGCGGATGTATGCATATCCGAGATTGTGGGTTCGATTGGGGGTAGCCAAGGTGCTGCTGTTATCCTGAACAGTGCCAGACGACTTCTGAGGCCGGATGGCCTGATGATTCCCCAAAGAAGTGTGACCAAAATTGCCGCAATTACCTTACCGGATGAATTGTTGCGTCATCCCAAAATGACGCGACTTGCCAAACACTACACCCAAAAAATTTTTCAACAAGTCGGGCACCCCTTTGATGTCAGATTGTGTCTTAAGAACTGTCCCCCATCCAGCATCATCTCTGATAATGCCATTTTTGAAGACTTGGATTTTACTCAGCCAATTCCGACCGAATACCAACACGAAATCAAGCTAACGATCAAGCGCAAGTCACGTCTGGATGGTTTTTTGTTATGGTTGAATCTACACACCATCCGTGGCGAAGTGATCGACATTCTCGAAAAAACGGCTTCATGGATTCCCATCTACTTCCCCGTATTTGAACAGGGAGTGGTTGTGTCTGAGGGTGAGACGATTCAGGTGATTTGCTCTTATACACTTTGCGACAACCAAATAAACCCTGATTACAGGATTAAAGGACGTGTGGCACGAGATAATGGCGAAAATGTTGTGTTTGACTACGGTTCCTATCATCATGAGCCCAATTTCAAACAAACACCCTTCTATGAACGGCTATTCCACAGATTCAACGCCGATTTGGAATTACTTCAAATGAGTGGGCCCTCAGGTACCCGTGTTGAAGCCTCAGACTTAAGTACACTTTCTGATGCCGAATTGGCTGAATTACTTAGAACGGTAGAAGATGGTTCTTGCCAAGGTGGAGAAATCAGCAGTCTGAATGAAAATAGAGATTATCGTTCTATGCTGGAAAATGCGTTGTTAACGATACGCGACATGCGTTTATCGCTTAAGGCAACAGAACAAGCACAGACCGAAGAACTAATCGCTGTTATCGGCATGGGCTGTCGTTTTCCAGGTGGCGTTCACACCCCAGAATCATTCTGGCATCTATTGCATAATGGAATGGATACGGTTACCGAGATTCCGAACTCTCGCTGGAATGTCGAAGCTTACTATGAACCAGGCCGTTACCAGCCAGGCAAGATGTATGTGCGAACGGGTAGTTTTTTGGAGGGGATAGACCAATTTGATCCTCACTTCTTTGGGATAACACCCAGGGAGGCGGCCAGTATGGACCCGCAACAGAGGCTACTTTTAGAAGTCTCTTGGGAAGCCCTAGAGCATGCCGGGGTGGCACAGGAACAATTGCGTGATAGCAGCACTGGGGTATTTGTCGGCGTCTTTTGGGATGACTACTCTGCATTACGCTTGTATCGCGATGACCCAAGCCTGATTGATAGCTATCGTATTTTGAGTCATTTGCGTAGTCTGACAGCGGGTCGTATCGCTTATACATTAGGGCTACAAGGGCCAGTCATGCAGTTGGACACCGCGTGTTCTTCTTCGCTGTTGGCCACGCATCTCGCTTGCCAATCATTGTCTCGCAAAGAGTGTCATCTGGCCCTAGCGGGGGGAGTGGATCTGAACCTATCGCCGGAGCGGACAATTGGCCTTTGTAGTATGAATCTGTTGGCTCCTGATGGTCGTTGTAAGACCTTTGATGCCAAAGCGGATGGTTTTGGGCAAGGGGAAGGTTGTGGCATTGTGATACTGAAACGTTTCTCGGATGCCATCAGAGACGGTGATAACATCATGGCCCTGATTCGAGGTTCGGCGGTTAACCATGATGGTCGTAGTAATGGTCTCACGGCCCCCAACGGTTTGGCCCAAGAAGCACTGCTCAGGCAAGCCCTAGAAAACGCTGCCGTGAACCCCGATCAGATTCAATATGTGGAAACGCATGGGACAGGCACCTCATTGGGAGACCCGATTGAAGTATTGGCCCTAGCAAACGTCCTGAGTCGGGGACGAACCACCCCGTTGGCGATTGGCTCAGTCAAAACCAATTTGGGTCATTTATCATCGGCGGCCGGAATAGCTTCCTTAATGAAGGTCGTGTTGTCGCTCCAACAGGCCGAGATTCCACCTAACTTGCACTTTAGCGAACCCAATCCACAGATTCCTTGGCAAGAACTCCCGCTCTGGGTTCCCACCGAACCAACGCCGTGGACAGGTGAAACCAAATTAGCGGGAGTGAGTTCCTTTGGTATGAGTGGGACTAACGTACATTTGATTGTGGAGGGCGCACCTAAAATTCAAGCCGTGCCGACAGTGGAACCTGAATACCAACTCTTTGTGTTGTCAGCTAAAAATGAGGAGAGGATCCAAGTCTATGTTAAAAAGATAGTCGATTTTTTAGAGCAGGAACCGGTAAACTGTTCTCTGGTCAATCTCACCTATACTTTACAAGTGGGCAGAAACGCCATGGAAGAGCGGTTGGCGATGGTGGTTTCTAGTCTTGAAGAGGTGAGAAAAAAATTAACGCAATATGCTCAAGGCCTGACCGAGATCGAGAATTTTTATCGCGGAAATGTCAAGACGAACAAAGCCCAATCTGAGCTTTTAATTGAAGGAGAAGCCGGTGAGGCCTTCCTCAGAATTATTATTGAGAAAAAGGAACTCACCAAACTGGCACAACTGTGGACCTATGGGGTAGAGATAGATTGGCAATTGCTCTATCCAAGCCAAAGGCCGCAACGCATTTCGCTGCCAACTTATCCGTTTGCTAGGGAGCGGTATTGGATACCTATGACCAAGCCTGCCCCCAAAGTGGTAGGCCAAATTGCGGGGCTTCACCCCTTGCTTGAGAGCAATGAATCAACGTTGGAAGAACAGTGTTTTAAGAAAGTTTTTCAACGGCAAGAATTTTATTTAACAGATCATCAGGTGAATGAACAGAGCGTCTTGCCGGGTGTTGTTTATCTGGAAATGGCAGTCGCTGCTGGGAATTTGGCTAATAGAAAATCAACAGTCAGAAAACTTACCAACATTGTCTGGGCGCGACCAATTACCGTGTCCGATCAGCATAAGCTGGTTCAGATTAGCTTATATCCCGCCCCGAACGAAGTTGAATTTGAGGTGAGTACCCTAGACGACAACCAGCAAAGACAAGTACATGCTCAGGGCAAATTGACGTATGGAAGTCTGGCCGTTAGAGATTCAGAAACGGTTGAGATTGAAGCTATCCAAAAGCGTTGCGTTGAGACTTGGGGCCGTGAGGAATGCTACCAATTATTTCAAACCACCGGCCTCAACTACGGCCCCAGCTTTCAAACGATTCAAGCGTTATACCGTAATGACAGCGAAGCCTTATCCCGTCTTCAATTGCCAAAGGCGCAAAAAAACGATTTTAACGAGTTTGTGTTGCACCCATCACTAATGGATGGTGCATTACAAACGGTGATGGGCTTGATGGGCCTGAACACCGAAAGTAATCCCTATCTCCCTTTTGCTTTGGGTGAGGTGGAACTTTTGGGGCCGTTATCAGAGACGTGTTACGCTTATGTGCGTTGGGCCGATTCGGCCGATTCTGCTGTGAAAAAATTTCACCTTTCCATAGTAGATGAAACGGGGTTCGTTTCAGTTCGGATTGAAGACTTTTCGGTTCGGGCATTGACACCACAAGCCGAGACACCGGCCACTCTGTACTACCAAAACGTGTGGG
>Ga0190344_1000009_pt1 | contig 128606 bp, 85 predicted proteins | sample 48721323_MG_FD_161662 | JGI IMG/M metagenome (GOLD analysis project Ga0190344, IMG submission 161662) | Hydrothermal vent microbial mat bacterial communities from Southern Trench, Guaymas Basin, Mexico - 4872-13-2-3_MG | ecosystem: Environmental > Aquatic > Marine > Hydrothermal vents >... | reverse complement strand
GTTGTACTAATTCGTTTATCCGCGTAATTCGTTGTACTTTGCGTAATTAGTTGTACTAATTCGTTTATCCGCGTAATTCGTTGTACTTTGCGTAATTAGTTGTACTAATTCGTTTATCCGCGTAATTCGTTGTACTTTGCGTAATTAGTTGTACTAATTCGTTTATCCGCGTAATTCGTTGTACTTTGCGTAATTAGTTGTACTAATTCGTTTATCCGCGTAATTAGTTGTACTTTATTTAGCCACCTTGTGCGTGAGTTTAGTCAAATTTCCCGCCACGGTTTTGATGACTTTTTCCGCGCAACCGGCCAGCTTGTGACGATTTGCCAAGTGTTCGGGATTGTTATAAGTCAGCCACACTTGACCGTTTTCATCTTCCCAAATAAGCATTTTTAAGGGCAAGTCAATACCCATTGCCTGCTTGCACTGCATCAAGGGCGCGCCGGCCTTCGGATTACCAAAAATCAGTAATTCTGTTGGCCTTAATTCCTTTCCAATCCGCTTTGCGCCTTCGGCATGATTGATTCTAGCAAAAATTGTCATGCCTTTTTCTTTTAACAGCGATTCAAGATGATCGGTCGTTTCTTTGACACTGCGAGTGGCTTCGACGTTGACAAGGCCATTGTCGTTATAAGAGCAACCGACTGGCACAAAGAGTAAAAGTGAAACAATCAATAATTGACGCATTAAAACCTCCTTAACAGTTTTAAATAAAATGTTTCGCCTCGAAAATCCGCCTAAATAAATATTTACCAAGGGCCCTTATGCAATTGCTCAATGAAAAATCCGTTTATTCCAAAAATCCGTTGTACTATCACTATATTTCAACGTTTTTCCATAAAAATTCAAACGGTTTCAAACTCATAGTCCCAAGCGATGGAACCTTCACCGTTTGCGATAAGTCAGAACAATTAGCGAAAATGACCATTTTCTGTTGTTCGTCTTGTTTAGCAAAGCCTAACACCGAAGGATTTCCAGTGTCAAAAAAATCCGGCGCTTTTACCAAACACGGGTGTTGTTTTCGCCAAGCGATTAATTCTTTCAGAGTGTTATACCACGTAGATTCCCTACTCTCAACTTGAAGTCGCCGGTTTTTCCTTTCCTCAGTCAACGCCACGCGCTTAACAAAGCGACTATCCTTGCAGCGAATGGGGTCTTTTTGATAATTCAAATCATTTTCGACACCCAATTCCTCTCCCATATAAAATAAGGGTGTCCAACCCAAACTCAATTTCAACTGCCACAGTAGCCGAATTTTTTCTAAATCACCTTGCAACAAACTGAAGGTTGTTCCTGAAATCGCTCGCGGAAAATCTTCATTCTGGCGTTGTCGAAAGGGAAGATTACCGTTATCAAGAAAATAGTCTGCCATTTTTTTGGCTGTCTCAGCGTCCAACATCTCAAGGCTTAAGTCGTCGTGACATTCGCTAAATACCCACCACCAGTGAGTTTTGTCAATGGCTGGCAGCCGCGTGGTTAGCACATTTTGGATGTTTTTTACCTGTCCGGTAGTAACGGCTTGCCAAAGGTATGGCATCAAACTAAAGTGATAGGCTATCTGAACTTCATCGCCTTGTCCAAAGTATTCGACGAGTTGTTCAAAATGTTGGTTGGCCTCCGCTAAAAAAACGGCCCGCGGCGCAACGGACTGTAAGCCAAGACGGAAAATCTTTAGAATGGTATGCACTTGCGGCCGACTGGTACAAGATGTCCCTCGTTCTTTCCAGAGAAAAGGCACCGCGTCAAGACGAAAAACATCTACGCCCCAATTGGCAAGACTCAACAGATAATTGAGCATACCAAAAAGCACGTCTGGGTTTTTGTAATTTAAATCCCATTGTGCAAAGTCAAACTGGTCTTTTGCATATCCTAGCGGGCGACGTTTGTAAAATGTTGACCAAATCCATTGATCAAGTTTTTTAACGTAATCCCAATGTCCAGGCGCAAAATCAGGAAAAATGTCCGGCACTTGTTCCCAAGGCTCTCCCGATTCACTCCAAATAAAGAATTTATGATAGTGTGAATCGTTACTCGTTGCCGCTACTGCCCAGGCATGTTTATCGGAAACGTGATTTAGCACGAAGTCTAAGGCGATATGAATACCCTGCTGATGAAATTCGCTGATTAATTCTTGGAGCGCCTCATTCGTACCGAATCTTTCATCGACTTTTTCATAATCATCGACAGCAAAACCCGCATCGCCCGAACTTTTTAAGATGGGAAGAATATGAATTAAATTAATACCTAACTTACTAAAATAGTTGAGTTGTTTTTTGAGCGCGTCAAGTTTTTGCCCTTGGGGCGCTTCTGGGCTGAATAAATCTGCGTATAAAACGTAGCCAATCGTTTCAGAGGATTTAAACCAATCTGCTTGATTGTTTTTGTCAAATGTTTTTAATTCTTCAGATCGTTGCTCCAGATGATCGTCAATCAAGTGAACAAAACGATTACACAGTTCATCAGTGATCTTGTCGCTATCGGCATATAGCTCAACGAGCAAAGGACGAACTTTGTTTTGGACATCTGCCAGTATTGTGTTATAGGGCATTTTTTGTTTTCCTTTTATCGTGAGAGTACAATAGGAGTCCAAACTTTAGTTTGGCAGGAGTCCAAACTTTAGTTTGGCAGGAGTCCTAGTTTGGCAGGAGTCCAAACTTTAGTTTGGCAATAAAATTAACTGAATCAATTTGACAACCTGGCCCTCAAAAAGAAATCACTCGGTTTTAGAAATTGTGAAAGTACATTAACAAAAACTGGCCCAATCAATTTGAAAACCTGGCCCTCAAAAGAAATCACTCGGTTTTAGAAATTGTGAAAGTACATTAATTAACAAAAACTGGCCCAATTAATTTGAAAACTTGGCCCTCAAAAATAAATCACTTGGTTTTAGAAATTGTGAAAGTACATTAATTAACAAAAACTGGCCCAATCAATTTGAAAACTTGGCCCTCTAAAGAAACCAGTAGGTTTTAGATACTGTGAAAGTACGTTAACAAAAATTGGCCCAATTAATTTGAAAACCTGGCCCTCTAAAGAAACCAGTAGGTTTTAGATACTGTGAAAGTACGTTAACAAAAACTGGCCCAATCAATTTGAAAACCTGGCCCTCTAACGAAACCTTAAGGTGCTAAAGCGACTATTACAAACAAGCAAGATTAAGTCGCTAAAGCGACTACTACAAACTGACTACTACAAACTATAGTTGGACTCCTGCCAAACTAAAGTTTGGACTCCTGCCAAACTAAAGTTTGGACTCCTGCCAAAATTAATTGCGGTTTGAGGAGAGAAACCATCACCACTTTTTGGAACACTACCGACGTTTTATTACAACAGTGTTTGCCAGTTTATCGTGCCAGCCTTGTTTTCTAGCGTCAAAGGCTACCCAAATTAAACCTAAGCCCAAGGGAAGCGAAGAGATGATATAGGAAAAATATCGACCAACCAGTTGTCCGTTTGAGGGTTTATCACCGGTATTGGCATCAACAATTACTGCGGATATTGCCATTTTGCCGGGCGTAGCTTGTTTATAATTCCAAAACAAAATGACGGCTATGGCGGGGAATACATACGAAATCAAGAAATCCGCTAGGCCTTGCACAGTCGCATCAGATTCGAGATATTGCATGCCGTAAATAGATATCAATAGCGGCAAAGTAACAAGCAGAATAATAAGCGAATCAATGATTGTAGCCAAGACTCGTAACCAAAATCCAACATATTCAACGTCTGATTGTTCCGAGGTGCTGGACATTTCCACTGTTGGTGGGCTATAAGGATTGTGTTCTGTCATTGAAGAGTCCTTACTGCTGATGTGAATTAATGAAAGCAATGAAAGCTTCTACTTGGTCAGTTTCAAAGTAACTCATTGATTTAAAAAAAGTCGGTATGTTATTGAAAATTAATGGGCTATCAATGCCCAATCGATATCGCTCAATGTGACAAAGTAGAAGTCAATAAAGGCGGTTTATTTTCGGCTTCAAAAACTCAGGCGCTATAACTTTTTATTTAAATAGAGGTTGTTGAATTCCAGCTCAGGCGTTCCTTATATTTTTAATAAGCCAACGCCGTCGCTACCCCTTATGTTTATTTAATTTAAGCCAACGCCTTCGCCACCCCTTATGTTTATGATAGCCGATTTTCCCACATTTGCCGCGCCATTTCCTGCGCTTCATCAATACTCACCGCTTTTCCCATCAATTTCAAAGCAATTGCCGCGGTACCTACCACAGCAGCCTCGGCAAATTCATCCTCAATCTCAAAGCAAAACACTGTCAGTAAACCTTGCGGCTCCAACACTTCCTCTTTGACATGCCGTTTCTTGAATAAGGGCGGCCACGTTTCATTGGAAAGTTCGCCATTATGGACACTTTGCACCAAACACTCCATATCAGGATTACGTTCAATCTCACCGCCTTCGCCTTTTATCACGGCTAAATGGGGTTGATTGATAGTGAGGGACAGCATACTTAACACATAGACTAAAACAGTTTTTAGTTTTATCTCAAATATTTAAGTTGTTTTTTCGTGTGTAATGTCTGGTGTCCACCACGACGAGTAAAAACGCGGTTTATTGATGGACGGCCCTACCCTGGGGTGGTGAAAATAATTAACAATTAATGATTAATGAGTTTAATGATATTTAAATGATTGGTTTATTGATGGACGGCCCTTGGGGTGGTGAAAATAATTAACAATTAATGATTAATGATTAATGAGTTTAATGATATTGTTTTTATTAGTTATTTATTGAATATGAACAAAAGTGGGATCAAGTTATCGAACCCTTGGAACTTCCTTTTCACCACCCAGCCCTACCCTCAATGCCATTAAGTTAAGCTTTTTCGTGAGGGCTTTGCACGTGGGATTGCCCCTACGAACCGTCATGTTATGTAGGGGCAATCCTTTATGGTTGCCCTTAACTTAATGGCATTGAGCCCTACCCTGGGGTGATGAAAATAAGGTGTCTTTAGGTTAATTGTAGTTCCATTGTTTGTCCCGTTTTTGTTCCATAAAAATGAAAAAGGAACTATAAAATCCTCTTATTATACTGAGCACCGTCATAAACATAGCTCTTTCTGTCATTTCGCTTGAGAGAAATCTTATCAGGTAGGAGAAATATTGGGTGTGTCCCACTTGTCCTTTTAGAAGTTTTTATCAATAGGGCCTTCAATCAAATCAATTTGCTAACCTGGCCCTCAAAAAAGCGTTTAATGTAGACACCTTGGTATGGTAAGCCATTAACAAAAGCTTACCAAATCAATTTTAAAACAGGGCCCTCAAAAGAAACCTTACCTTTAAAGCGGCAAGACAACTCAAAGTCTGTCGGATAAGTGGGACACAGCCGAAATATTCTAGCAAAGCTCGAACCGAAGCTCAACGAAGTTAAATGACAAAAGCGCAAATTGTAAAGTACAAATTACTCGTAAAAACAATCAGTTAAATATCATTACTTTCATTAATAATTAATTATTAATTATTTTCACCACCCCAGCCTAGTATTCTGTCAATGTTCTATTGACGGGTAACAGGAGTCATTGCCGAACTAAACTCCTGTCAAACTCAAGTTTGTTACCACCCCCAAGGCATCCAAGACATTCCTCGGCCCATGCGGCCCATGGTGGAGTCCATATCGTGTCTCATGATTCCCATATCATGTCTCATCATTTCTATGTTTCTGTTCATCAGGAACATGACATCCACCATCTTCTTCAGCTCATCAAGAGCCGTGCGAACTCCCAGCAGAACCTTGTGAATGTTATTCATATCCTCAAGAGCCGTCAGAGCACTCACCGCAAGATGGAGACCATTAACCGTTTCCCATAGTAAATAGGTTGATAAAACGCCGGGTTCATTGATCTTACATGGGGGTTGATTACGATTACTTTTACACTCTTGTATGAGTTTTTCGATATCGGGTTGTGGACACCCTTGTATTTTTGGGTGCTCTTGACATACCACGGCCGCTATCACTTTATTTACCTCTTTAACCAGAGACTGGTTACACGATTGAGAGTCTTTTGAGCAAGCTTGTCTTGCTTCTAAATACGCATTCTCTGCCAGAGACAACAATGCCTTCCACACCACAGAAGTCTCAGCTTGGCCGGCAAGTGTCGCCATTTGACTGACTGTCATGTTTATGGTTTGGGTGAGTGTGGTTATTTCTTCCACTCCCTTAGTCACATCCCATAACACATAAGTTAAGAAAACGCCCTCGTTGACCGTGCGGTTATCTTGTGGGGGCTTACTGGTGCCCTTTTGTGGAGATTTATCATCGGCTTGTTCTGGTTCCGATGCCTTTCCCGCTTCTTTCCATGCCTTTTCCGCTTTTTCGACTTTCTTAACCAGTTGAGCAGCCATCACACACTCTGGGGGAGTCGGCTCCTGTTTACACTTATCTAAGTCAAGTGTATGTTGAGCATCCTCATACTCGTTTTCCTTGAGAATACTCAACGCCTTTATTACCTGGGCGGGCAACTGAACCATCATTTCTTGGGTTTGGGTATTCGTCGTTTCCGCTTGAGCTTTGGCGACAAGATCGAAACCCGTATAAAAAGCCACTATCACCAAGCCGATGACAGAGATACCCAGTTGCCGAAAGAGTCTTTCAATGGAGTGATAACGGCTTTCACTTCTCGCGAGTGCCTCAGTGTGTTTCTGGATGGTTTCATCCGATTTGCGAACTGATTCATTCAATTCACAAATGCTTTTGTCAGAGTGGTTTGTCATACTCCTCCTTTCCTATCTTATTTGAAAGTGATTAAACAAAGGTTCCTAATGGATATCAGGCGATTATATACTGCAAATGGCTAGAATTTGAACTTTTCTTCAGTGCTAAAAATCCAACGCCGTCACTGCCCCATACTTTTCTTTAGGACGACTGGCCCACATTTGCCGCGCCATTTCCTGCGCTTCTTCAATACTCACCGCTTTTCCCATCAATTTCAAAGCAATCGCCGCGGTACCTACCACAGCACTCTCGGCAAATTTCTCTTCAATATCACCGCGCCATACTGCCGGTAAACGTTGCGGCTCCAAGACTTCCTCTTTGACATGCCGTTTCTTGAATAAGGGCGGCCAGGTTTCGTCGGAAAGTTCGCCATTATGGACACTTTGCACCAGACACTCCATATCAGGATTACGTTCAATTTCACCGCCTTCGCCTTTTATCACGGCCAAATGGGGTTGATTGAGCAACAACGCGGCTTCTTGATGAACTGGGCGATAACCGGGGTGAAAAATACCTTGCATCACGTAGGGAGCATCAAAGGGATTGAGCATACGGGCTAACGTGTGGACGGGAGAGCGCAAACCCATGAGAGGGCGGAGTTCAATGATTTCATGTAATTTTGGACACAGATATTGCAGCGGCAAATAGCTAAAATTATTTTGCTTAATTTGTTCAGCCGCCTCTTCAAATGACTTGGCGTATTCAATGCCTAAATAGGACAACACATCTTGGGTATAAATACGCCCATTAGTATGTCCTTTCGTACCGTGCATAAATACCTTGATGCCATTTTCTGCCAACAGCAAAGTAGACAAAATAAACCAAGGCAAATGCCGACGCTTACCGGCATAAGACGACCAATCTAAATCGACTTCCACCATGCCCGTCGGCAATTTAAAAGAATCACGCGCCGCTCGAATAAATCCCGCCAATTCTTCGTGGGTTTCTTCTTTGACGCGCATCAGCATCATAAAGGCCCCCAACTGTACCGGCTCAACTTCCTCCGCCATAATCAGACGCATAGCGGAGTACGCTTCTTCTTGTGTTAAGGGGCGAGCGCCGTTTTTGCCTTTGCCCAAAATACGGACATATTGTGCAAAAGGGTGTTCTTCGTAAAATCTTGTCGTCATAATCAGTTAACAGTAATCAGTGAACAGTGATCATGTGTAGTGAGAGTAAGTACAACGGATTTTGGAATAAACGGATTTTTTATAGTAAAAGAGAGTTTTAGGAATAAACGGCGTTTTTAGAGTAAAATAGACGTTTTAGTTAGGAATAACGGCGTTTTTATATAAAACTAAGAGAGTTTTAGGAATAAACGGCGTTTTTATATAGATTAGGACTTACGCATTGACAGATTAAAATATTTAGGATTCTTTTTAAATACAAGGAATTACAAATTTGTTTTTGGGCAATTTTCATCAATTTAGCCATTGGTAAAATATTCATAACTCATTGATATTAAGAGTGAATACAAAAATTTAAGTTTGTCAATGCGTAAGTTCTATAGATATTCAGATAATTATTTAGTCCCCTTTAGGGGACTTGAGCTTTCAGACAACATATGCAAGCTGTTGGCTGCCTTCGATAATTATTTTTATGAAAATATATAGGCCTTAAAAGGCTTGAAAGTCAATAGAAAAGCTTTGATAAGTGAAGAACCACAACCTCTTTTCTATCAATGCGTTTTTATGAGCAAAAACGGATGAATTCTCTCAATCAGTTTTTGCGTCAAAAAATGATTCCGAAAAACAGTTTTCCTCTCAATGTTTTAGGGAATTCATTCTTCATTACCGAAATAACTAGAATTTGGCCTCCCCAACTAGCGGATACGCCCATTTGCTATTCGCTATTTGCTATCTTTGTACCGGACAATTTCTTTAAGTCATTGATTGTCATTTCGAGTCCCGACGATCCCTTTGAACGGAGGGAACTTGAACTTGAACTTGAACTTGAACTTGAGAAATCTTGCTGTTTTAAAAGATTGCAGGTCGAAATGACAGTAGAAAAAATGTCCGGTACTCAGATTTGCTATTACCAATTACCAATACCTCACTCCAGAAATTCAGGATCGACTTCAAAATCAGCTGAACTGTGAGGTACAAATGGCAATATTTTCAAAGCCAACAAAGTGAGCAGTGCTGAAATCGCAATGCCGCTCATACCTAACATCATTTCCCAACGACTCGGGGTGTAAGTATGCCTGGCGACTTCATCAAAAAAGCCTGAAGAGGTTACTTCCATCCCCGGAAAGATGTCTAATGGATAAGCCTGTCCACCGATAATAATCACATATAATAAGGCAAATCCCCCTACAATCGTTAGCATCGATGCCACTACAACACTGGCACGGTTACGAGAAAATCTTTCATGGTAAAGGAGTAGCAACGGGAGTATCGTCCCTAAGAAAATATAGCCGCCCCAAAACAGTACCGTATAGATACCGCCACCGCCGCCTAATATAAAGTATTCAACCCCGTGACGGCCGGTAAAATACAGATGCGTGAGATGATAAACCAGTACAAAACAAAACACGGTACCAACAAACATCCCTAACAGGATTTTGGGCCGGTGCAATACACCTTCTCCCAGTGACCGAAATTGCATAATTAACACCAGCAGAAATACTGCCAGTCCCAAAGACAAAGAGAGGGCAATAAACAGGGGAGCCATAATGGCGGTGTTATAGGCTTCCCGCGCCACCAAAAAACCAAAAATTGAGCCAGTACCGGTCGTCAGTACTAAACGCCAGATAAACGCAACAAAGCCAACAGCAGGATAATAACGCTGCATACGCCGTTCCATCATAAACCATAGATATATGACGCATACCAGTATAAACCCATTATATAAGAACATATTCCAAGCAAAAATGGATTTTAAGTTGTAACTGGTCATGGCAACCACGAGGCGATCAGGACGACCTAAATCTAGCACTAAAACACTCAGCCCACCAATAAGTAAAGTAATGGCAAGCAAGACTGATAAACGTGCGTGGGGGTGATAAAAAGTCCTACGAAAGACGGAACTGATTGATGCCACATTCAGCACCCCGGAGGCCGCCAAAATCATAAAAATGGCAAAAATATGGGGCATTCCCCACACAATCTGATTACTCATGCCGGTGATAACATGTCCATGATGTTCCATTTGATAGGCGGCGAATAAGCCCAGTAGAATAAAGAAAATCGAGACCGTTAATATAACGTAATCAGTGCGGCGTGTGCCCCCAATAACGCGGTAAGTAACATTTTTCATGGCAAGGTTCAAGTTAGGAGATACTCAGCACAACTTGCGCTTTTGTCATTTCGACCAACGGGAGAAATCTTTGGCCGTTGCAAGAAATGACAGTTTAGTTTAGTTTGTGGCCTAGTTAAGTATAACTCAATAGGAGCGATTAAAAATGTGGCAAGTCCTTGGGTGAAGCATACAGATACCATCCCTTTCTAGGAAGGTTTTTTTGGTATTTCCCTCCCGGCATTGTTCCGCACTTTTAGTCACTTCCTAACTTCTTAGGTAACATTTTTCCACCAGTGCGGTTAGTAGGGTTCCTTAGCTTTGCGAAATCCACCGTAATTGAATGGGGCCGATTAGGCTTCGCGGCTAATCGGCCCCCGACGAGTCATTAATAATTAATAATTAATTATTAATGAAAGTAATGAGGTGTTAAAAACCCAATTTTCAGCCCGGCAAAGTATACCAATTACCATAAATCAATGTTTAAATGTGTCATCGATATCGGCATCGGCCAAACTACGGGGCATAAATGGCAAGATTCTCAAGGCGATCACGGTCAACAACGCCGATATAGCGACACCGCTGAGGCCTAACATGATTTCCCAACCACTCGGCGTATAAGCATGTATGCCTTTGTCAAAAAAGTCTGAAGACGTGACTTCCATACCCGGGAAAATTTCCAACGGGTAGGCCTGTCCACCGATGATAATCACATACAATAAGGCAAATCCGCCTAGAATTGACAGTATAGAGGCCGCCGCAACACTGGCTCGGCTTTTAGTAAATCTTTGGTGGTAAAGCAGTAGCAACGGCAGTACAGTCCCTAAAAACATATAGCCGCCCCAAAAAAGTACCGTATAAATACCACCGTTTGCCAGTATAAAGTATTCAACCCCGTGACGGCCGGTCATATACAGGTGACTGATATGATAAACCAGCACAAAATAAAACACCGCAGCAATAAATACACCTAACAGGGTTTTTGGTCGATGTAAGATAGCTTCTCCCAAGTGGCAGCGCGTCTCCCAACAATCAATAATTAAGACAATCAAAAAAACCGCAAGCCCTAAGACTAATGAGAGGGCAATAAATAGAGGAGCCATAATCGCTGTGTTATAAGCTTCCCGCGCCACCAAAAAACCAAAAATTGAGCCAGTACCGGTGGTGAGTATTAAACGCCAGATAAACGCAACGAGGCCGACGGTGGGGTAATAACGTTGCATACGCCGCTCCATCATAAACCACAGATACACAACGCATACCAGTAAAAATCCATTATATAAGAACATATTCCAAGCAAAAATGGAGCTCAAGTTGTAACTGGTCATGGCAACCACGAGGCGATCTGGACGACCTAAATCCAGCACTAAAACACTTAGCCCACCAATAAGTAAAGTAATGGCAAGCAAAGCGGATAAACGGGCGAGGGGATGATAAAAAGTCTTACGAAAGACGGAACTGATTGATGCCACATTCAGTACCCCTGATGCCGCCAAAATAAGAAAAATGGCAAAAATATGGGGCATTCCCCACACAATCTGATTACTCATGCCGGTGATAACATGTCCGTGATGCTCCATGTTATAGGCTGCGAATAAGCCCAGTAAAATAAATAAAACCGATATCACTATCCCACCGTAAAAACCGACACTTTTGCCTTCAATGATACTGTAAGTCACATTCTTCATAACTAAAGTCCTTGATAACGAATTCCCGGATTCAGTCGCATATCAGGCCGCAATGCCGTGCTACTGACCTCCTTCAACTTTTTGTAAATCTCACTACTTGGATCATTCATATCTCCAAATAGCATAACTTTGTGACCAGCCTTATTACAAGCCTCTACACAGGCCGGTTGTTTGCCTTTATCGATCCGATGCACACAGAAAGTGCAACTTTCCACGGTGCCTTTACCACGCGGAGAATAGGGCTTCTGATTTTCTAGTGTTTCATGGATAAACGACCGTGCTTTGTAAGGACAGGCCATCATGCAATAACGGCAGCCAATACAAATATGCCTGTCTACCAAGACAATGCCATCAGCACGTTTAAACGATGCACCCGTAGGACAAACATCCACACAAGGTGGATGTTCACAATGCTGACACATCACCGGTAGAGAGTATTCTTTTTTTGTTTGCTTATCACGCAAACCTACTTTGCGTATCCACTGCGCCGCCATTTCTGGATGGCTATCTCGGTGGGGATCATCAATAAAACCATGCTCGGTTGCACAAGCACTCACACACTCATTGCATCCTTTGGCACATTTGTTGGTATCAATCAACATTCCCCAACGTACCTTTGAGGTGACTGCATCTTCAGCCTGTTTCGCCTGAGACACACTGTACAGCAGTACGCCGGGTGCCACCGTCATCCCAGCGACGACTGCCGTGGTTTTGAGAAAGTCACGGCGTTCTCGTTGGGTAGGTGAAGTTTTTTCGTTCATAGTTATATTTGAAAATAATTATTAATCTGAGCGCAAAGCGACACCTCCCCCCTGCCCTGGTCCAAAAAAACCCTTTTTAAAACTAATATTTACCCCCCACTCAATTATAATTGACGCCTTGACAAATTTAATTATTCTAATATTCAGCGAGTTATGTACAAAATGCCCGTTAGCCAAGGGATATCAGTGTTCAGTGCTCAGTGATCACTTCATTAGTTTAAAGGGGAGGAATTCATAAGTCATCATTCATAATCATCAAGGACTTACCGACATAAGGGTTTTGACAGGTTTTTCAAAGGAAGGGGCATATGTGATCTGTGATCAGTGTTCAATTATCTTATCGTTCCTTGGCATGGTATCAATGCCGTTTTTTTTTGTAATGTCCCCAGTTCCTGCTACTTGATTTGTGAGCCTAAAAATCGCTCACGGTTCAATTTGCGTATCGGGAAAGCTGGTTGCTTTTGGAAGTACTTCCAGAAACGTCCCCGCACGTCAATTCCCGGTTAGCCCCCGGTATTTTCTTTTCGTTCAATGTTTATTGCCGCATTCAAATCACGGTCAATTATTCCAATAAAAAAGTTTTTAGACCTTGCCGGTTCAAGAGATTGGTCATGAGAGTAATCTCTTCGCCCGGTTGCAGTACGATTGGCCATCAAAACTAAAGTCTCAGGGTTTTTACTGAACAACCTATTGATCTATTTGTGGTTCATAATTAATTACTCACCATAAACACATAATAGGCTTTATGAGTACAAAATAAACCCCTATCAATTAACTCCCTGAGGGTAGCCGAACAAATAGTCCCATGACTCATTCTAAAAAAAAGTCTTGAACGACAATCGACTGATACTATCTCCGTTCTCCGATTTATGGACAAATATCTCATCGCATGATTCGGTTCTTGTTTCAACCAAGCAGGTTACTGCTAAAAGTGCTTCTAGCTGCCAAAAAAACGGTCTTGTCCACACAAGAAAATTTCCGAGGAACTCCCTGTATATAAGACGTTTTTTAAGTTAATCGCCGCATTTAAATCGCGGTCTTGTTCGTGACCACAGGCTTCACTTTGAAAACACGTTATGACCACAGTTGGAACACGTTTTAGATGAAGGGAACCACCTATCAACAATTAATAGGTAGTTACCTTTTAACGAATATTTGTACTCAAGTTGCCGTCGAAACTCGTAAAAACCAAATCGGCAATCGCACGGGAAAGCTTACGGTTTGACAACCTGCCAGAAACATTCAAATCCTCAATCACAATTCCACCAAAATTATTTATCAAGTAACAGGTGATTTGGTGAAGCGAAACATCGTTGAGAGCGAAGCGAGATCATTTTGCCTGATATTCGTTATTTTAGCGTGTACCCTTCTCAGCTTGAGTTTCGTGCCGTTATGAGAACCTCTTTTCCTCCGTGAGAGGTCACTAAGCCAAGCGTTTCAACTTTTTTAGGAACTTTTTAAGTGGTTTTGGTGCTTCAAATACTTCTCCGTTTGAGTTCGTTCTAAGTGCCTTAATACCTAGATCAACACCTACACCAGCTTGGCTATCGCATGATGAAGGTGCTTTCTCCAATTTGACATTAAGACTTACAAACTATTTATTTGCTACACAGGAAATGGTGGCACTTATCACCTTCCAAAAAAAACGCACGCTCAAACATTAATATCCAACCCAGTTTAGGTAACTTAATATGTTTGCCATCCAACTTTTTCTTTTCATTACCAATGCTGTCATGATGACCTTTCTGTTTGAATTGTGGATAACCTCCTAGTCCTTGAAAAAAACGATTAAACGCGGTTTGTAAAAAGATAAACGGTTGTTGACTGGCATACTTAGTGACCTCATACCTCCAAGGAAAATCAAGTGGTTTTCTGGCATTAAATATTAACAATTTTCATCACCCCTTACCCCTCAAGGGTTCGAGAGGATTAGGGTGAGGGGAAGTTGAAGGCATTGAGGGTGTTCAGATCAGGATTCAATCCATTGAGCCAACAAAGCCTCAAGTGCTTCTTTATCAAAAGGCAGCCGCTTATCCCCCAGACTTTTCCACAATTCCCATTGCAGATTGTTGTCACCTTGTTCGACGAGTAACAGCATGACTTTGTGAGTATTGTTACCACGACGAGATAAATCAACACGACCTGAAGCACCCGGCATATTTATTTCAACCGGTTGGAATACCAATTGATGTCCACCCACTACGCCCAACTCTAATGAGTCAATTTCATAGTCGCCTAAATTGACATCAGACAATTTTATTTTCCGGGTGCTAAAAGTGAGGTAACCCGTTTTAGAATGTTCAGACAACCAAGTCCGAACATTCTTGTATAAGCCATTGACTTGCCTGCTCCAAGCTTTCAAGTCAAGAGCCAAGGCCGGTTGGCTCGCGGCCAATTTTTTGAGCTTGTCAGCAAGATGCTTCGGGGCTGCCGCGGCCGCCGTGGGGGCTGCCGCCGTGGGGGCTGCCGCCGTGGGGGCTGCTGCCGTGGGGGCAGCCGCCGTGGTGGCTGCTGCCGTGGTGGCTGCCGCGGCTTTGGTGCGAGACGGCCCTGTTGACTTCCCAGTTGACTTTTTGGTTGAAGGTTTGGTTGAAGGCTTGGTTGAAGGTTTGGTTGAAGGTTTTGTTGAAGGCTTGGTCGAAGGTTTGGTTGAGGGTTTGGTTGAAGGTTTGGTTGAGGGTTTGGTTGAAGGTTTGGTCGTTCCACCTCCAAAAATACTATCCCATGCCAGCTTATCCCGATCTTTAACCTCAAAATAGCTGTGTTTTGCAGCAAAGTCGAGAATCGGATTATCGAGGCTGAGTTCCTCAAATTCCTTCAAAAGAACCAATTTGTTCTCAAAAAACTTCGCGTCGGCTTGAACATTATACACCTTCGTTCTACCGAACAGGTTGACACCTTTACCAATCTCCTCGAAACCGAGTTTTTTGAGAGATTTCAAATAAGCCTCAACCGACGAGAAAAGTTTTTTGTATTCCTTTTCCGTCAATTTGAGCATTTGTTCCATTCTCTTCATTCTGGTAGAGGTATGGAACTTTTCAACCTTCGTTTCAAAGCGCATACGCTTTTGGGAAAAACCCCACAAAAACAGTCCTTCATTGGAGGGAAACGGCTCCTTGTCCGGGATGAGGCAAGAAAAGCCTTCGTTAAAACGAAAACCATGAAGTTCAATAATTTGTCGAGCAAATTGTTCAACTTTTTGTTCAATTGACATTATGTTCTCCAAACAGTACTTACTTACGCGGATTTTACGACTCATTATGCAAGGTTTACCTTGTTGCCATTAATAAGGAGTGCAAGGTTTACCTTTTAAGTGTGCGGGGATTGATTTGATTTCCATTCCCTCGCCAAAAGTGAGTGCCCTTATTATGTTAAAAGTAAATCAAGAGAAGTGCAAGTAAAATCCGTGTCAAAGTACAAGGCAAGCCTTGTACTCCAGGTTCTCCCTGACTGTCCACGTTCATGAAATAACATTGAACTGAATATATTAACTTAATGGCACTGATTTGACGAGTGGGAATGAGAAAAAAAATTGTCTGGCGGTGTCCAACTTTAACTAATGACACCTACTGAGACGGTTCGTTAGAACGACTGGCATGACATTGGAAACAATCAATGGTAACAGCCGCGTAGATATGACAACTACGACAGAAATGCTCCCCCGTTTTGATACTTGGGTAATTACCCGCCGCGTCTTTAGTGACATGACAGTTAATGCACGCCTCCAGACTATGTTTGGTGGTACGCACGCCGCTATGCACGGTGTCATCACGATGATGTTTGAGATAGTGACCATGATTGCGGCGTATATCATCAATTGGCTCGACACATGGCTGCTCGGCAGAAAACGGTTCTTTGGCTTTGGGCGGTTTTGGTATAGGCACACGCCCACTGCTTGTCGGTTCAGCGGCACTGACGGCTAGGCTTAACAGTAGTCCGATGCCAAGCTTTCCTAACGTGCTTAGTTTTAAACGTACTTTCATATTAAATTTGACATCCCTAATTCACACCTCCCCCCATCGAAATGAAAAATGAAAAATGAAAAATGAACACTTGCTGTTACCCACAAGTTGGAGAAATTAATAATTAATTATTAATGAGAACAATCACTTAAGTGCCAAGTGAGTGAATCATTAACCCGTCTACAAAAAAATGAAAAATTAATAATTTTCAATAAGATACTGACTTATGGGTCATAGTGAGCCCCATCAAAGGGGACTCTCTCCCGAAAAGGGTGATTCAAGGTTCGGGTAAAGGGAGTGGTGAGGGGCAGTTTAATTTATGGCAAATATTATAGCTAATATAAAGTATAACACTTAATGTACAACTCTTTTTTCAAAAAGTCCATTCCTTTTGGTTTGGACGGCTTACAAGATCAGGCTTACAATCAGTGATCATAATTCAAAAAAAACTTTCAGGGGGTGGTGTCAAACTTAAAGAGAGCGAAGCTCGCTTCGCTTGATACGAAGTTTGTAACGGTGCTAAGTATATAACAAACCGACATGTCTACAAATATTGATATTTTTATTGACGGTATGATTATTAAACCGATTCATTTAGACGATTTACAAAAGTTAACAATAGCACTCCATCGATAGGGTGAATCTACCAAAGGCCAAAGAGACATTTTGAATGTTTCTTTAGCCGCTTTGTACAATCCTTATTTGCTTGGGGAAACGCAAATTTTAAGAGTTGTCAGTCTCAAGTTTGACCCGTCTTTTTGTACTCCCCTACTTGCCGCTTAATGAAAAATCATAAGGATTCGAAATAAGAAAAACCTGGGGCAAATGAATTATTTTTGAGTATGTGTTAATGAATGGTTTACTATAAGTGAACCCTTGTACACAAATCTCTCGAAGAACTGATCACAGAAAACTGATCACTCGTCACTGAGTTTTACTCACCAAGTCCCATATTGATATAGCCCGTCGGACAAACCTCCGCACAAATGTGGCAACCGATACAACGATTGTAGTCAGTATATACATACCGCCCCGTGGTTGTCTCTTTTTTCGGGGTGCGCTTCACCGCATCTTGTGGGCAGTATAACACGCAGTTATCGCACTCGAAACACATACCGCAACTCATGCAACGCTTGGCTTCGGTTTGGGCATTTTCCGTACTCAAGCCTTTCATGCGTTCCCCAAAGTGTCCTAACACCTCATCCGCCGTGACGGGTATGTCTTTGCGGAGGTTGCGGGCCGTATACGGAAAATGACCAAGGAACAACACATCGTATGGAATGACTTCAAAGGCCGACCGATCTTCATAATTATGCACAGCATAATCGGATGAAGAAGTGCCGCGCATATCGCTGCCTTCTTCAATGAGGAATTCTTCTGGCGCGAGATCGGCTTCATTCAGTTTAGCTAATAAATTAAAATGATGCACGTCCACTTTAGGCCGTTTTTTTAATTCCGTTGCTTGCATATAGCGGTCAATCGTATCAGCAGCAATCGCACCTTGACCAATCGCCGTCGTCAACAGATGTGGTCTAACAATATCTCCCGCCACAAAATGACCCTGACGACCTTTGACTTGGTAATAAGGATCGGCATCAATAAAGCCGCGCCCGTTGTTCAGTTCATCTAAACCTTCTAAATTACCATATTGCCCAATGGCGGAGACGATGATGTCGGCAGAAATCACATATTCCGTGCCGTCGATGAGCGAAGGAATGCCTTTTTTGTCTAGGCTGCATTTAGCCATTTTGAGACCGGTGGCAAGCCCTTCATCATTCAAAATCACTTCGACTGGCATGACACCGCCTTGAATATCCACACCTTCGCGCAAAGCATCTTGGACTTCATGTTCCGCCGCGGTCATGTTTTCAATCGGGAACAATGAAGTCAGCGTGACTTCGGCGCCTTCGCGTACACCCAGTTCGGCGACATCATGTGCCACATAGCCGATTTGCGAACCATCAGCCGCATTATCATGTCCCATATCCTTGACTTGGTCTTCGGGCACAGAATTATAACCTAAGCGTCGTGCGACTGAAGCCACGTCGATAGAGGTGTCACCACCACCGACGACAACCACGCGCTTGGGTACAAAATGCTTTTGTTTTTGGTTAAATTCACTCAGAAAATCCACGCCAGACACACAATTGGGGGCATATGCACCGGGCACCGGCAATGCACGTCCATATTTACAACCAATAGCCCACAAGATGGCATCAAATTCTTTCTCTAATTCCTCAATGCTGACATCTTTGCCTACATAAGTGTTTAGACGCAACGAAACGCCCATGTCAATAATACGCTTGATTTCACCAGCGAGCATGTCACGGGGAGTACGATAGCCGGGGATGCCATACATCATCATGCCACCTAATTCAGCATGATCATCAAACACGGTACAGCCATGTCCACGACGGCGAAGTTGATAGGCTGCGGATAAACCCGCTGGCCCACCGCCAATAATGGCGACTTTTTTACCGGTATCTTCACCCGGAGGCACTAACTTATAGCCTTTCTCTAGGGCCGTATCGCCAATGAATTGTTCAACGGCATTAATCCCCACAAAATCCTCAACCATATTGCGATTGCACCCGGTTTGACACGGGGCCGGACAAACGCGCCCCATCACTGAGGGAAATGGGTTCGCATTGGTAGAGCGCTGAAACGCATATTCTTGCCAATCCATACCTTTGGGTGGCTTTTCCATACCGCGTACAATGCCTAACCACCCACGTATCTCTTCACCGGATGGACAACTCCCTTGACAGGGCGGGGTGCGGTGGACATAAGTGGGACATTTGTGGGTCCAACTGGCTTGGAAAATCTGATTTTTCCACGCGACGTGTTTTTCATCGCCGTCTTTAAATTTGCGGAAAGTGAGTGCTTTCGTTTCTGCTGTGACGTTTTGGGCCCGCATATTGCCTCCGTTTTTTCAGTTATCAGATATCAGTGATCTGTTTATTCATTGTTTTAAAAGTTCAGATATTCCCTCACATTTAGCTGTCCTAAACAAGTGGTGATCTTTCTGTCCTACGCTGACGCTTTGGTGAATAAAGTCGTTATTTTGGACTTCAAAACTTTATTTGAAGTCCAAACAGGTAAGGAAGGACTCCGGCATCACTACCTTTACAACGTGCTAAAAAAGCTAAAAAAAAAAATGAGTCGTTAGTAAATGAGGTAGTGATCTTGGAGTCCAAAGCGGTAACGAAGGTGAATCAAGTCGTGATTTTGGCTCCCAAAACGTTATTTTATAATAAAAACTAAGGATTTGGAATCAGGCATCACTACCTTTACAGAGACTATTTTAGGGAATAAGACCCTGTAGAGAAAATGACTTTTAAAATTCATCACGACTTAATACAATCGCATTGCTGACCAATTGATGAACGCTGACAATTTGATCCATTTCAAAGCCATAATAGGGCAGCACTTTGCTAAACTGGGTTTTGCAAATGGCACAAATAGCTGCCATGTGAGTCACACCATAATTATCAACCACATGTTTTAAAGCTTCCATGCGCGGTAACGCGCCTTTCACTCGCAATTCGATGAGATCATCTGTTAATAATCCGCCGCCGCCACCACAACAGTAAGTTTGATCGTGAATAGTGTCGGCCGGCATATCGTAATAATAATTACAGCTTGCCTTGATAATCTCACGAGGAATGATAAATTGTCCGCCCGGGATATTGCCCATCCGGGAAGCCCGTGCCACATTACAGGAATCATGGAAAGTCACACGGTGATGATCATTGGCCGATTTATCCAGTTTTAACGCGCCTTTTTGAATCAAATCATAAGTGAATTCACAGATATGTTGTGGTATGGGATAGCGCTGATCAAGAAAATCAAAGGGCCCCACTAAGGTATTTAAAAAGCTATAAGCCACGCGCCACGCATGTCCACATTCGCCAAAGATGATTCGCTTGACTTTGAGATTGATCGCGGCCTCGCGGATACGCAAAGCGACGCGGTGCATGTTTTCATAACTACCGATAAACATGCTAAAATTAGCGGCTTCGGAAGCGTGAGAACTGAGCGTCCAAGAGACACCAGCTTGGTGAAAGACTTTCGCATACCCGATTAAACCATCAATATGAGGTTCGGCAAAAAAGTCAGCCGAGGGCGTGACTACCAATACCTCCGCGCCTTCCTCATCCAAGGGTAAGCGCACATCCACGCCCGTCTCATCCTTAATATCTTCTTCCAAACCATCTAAAGTATCACGCAACGCCGGTTCCGGTAACCCTAAATTGTTACCAATTTTGTAGACTTTGGCGATGATTTCATTACAGTATTTCTGGCCTTTACCCACCGTGCCCAAAATTTCGCGGGCTGCCATAGAAATATCGGCCGTGTCTATCCCATAAGGACAAAACACTGAACAGCGGCGGCATTGCGAACACTGATGATAGTAGTTATACCAATCATCAAGCACCTCTTTAGTCAGGTCTTTGGCCCCCACTAATTTGGGAAACCATTTACCGGCCAACGTAAAATAACGGCGATACACTTGCCGTAACAAATCTTGCCGAGCCACTGGCATATTTTTTGGATCGTGAGTGCCTATCATATAATGGCACTTATCCGTACAGGCTCCGCACTTCACACAAGCATCCAGATAGACTCTTAGTGAGCGATATTTTTTCAGCAATTCGCCCATTTTGGAAATGGCGACTTCATGCCAATTGTCTATCAACTCCCCCGGATAACCTAATGCCTCTTGCATCTGGGGCTTTGCGACAAAGGGGCCATCCCCCTTCATCACATCGGCTTTAAGAATCGGTATGACCGGATAGGGTCTGAATGCGGGGGTTTCAAATTTTGCTTTAGCAGCCATAGACCCTCCTTAATCCACTACCGGGGGTGGAGTTTCAAATTTTTCAATGGCCCACGGAGCAACGTGGCGTTTTTCCCGCGCATTATCGACTTGGTTGCGACTAGGACTAAAAAACACACCCGGGGCATGCAGCAATTTGCTAAACGGAAAAATAATCATCAACAGTATGACTGAAGCGAGATGCAGCAATAATATGCCATCTGTGGGAATACGTTGCCAGTCAAAATACATCACGCCCAACATGAAAGCTTTAAACTGGACAATATCAGTGTGCGTGACAAAGCTCATCATCGTCCCACTGCCACCAATCACCAGCAACAAAATCAGCATTAAATAGTCGGAAGGACTACTGATATAGCGAATCCGTTCAACAACGATACGTCGTACCAGCAAACCAAGCAGTCCAAAAAACATAACAAAACTGCCATATTTGCCAAAGGGTTGTATCAGAACAATCAAAGCCCCTGGCTCTGCTACGAAATAGCGTAGATGGCGAAACAGTACGACCCACAACGCTCCATGAAACAGCATCCCGAACAACCAAATCCATTTGTTGGAACGAAACAAGCTTTTGAATAAGATGACTTCGCTCAGAACACGCAGGATAACACCCCCGGTCGTTAAGGGAGCGGGCATGGTGGGTACGGAAAAAGGCGCCGGCGTGGTAGCGTATTGGTAGATTTTATAAGCCAATCCACCCACGAAAATCAGGGTTGCTATATAGAATAAAATGGCGTAAAACGCCGTCCAAAATCCCATAAGTACATCCTTTTTCAGTGTTCAGTGAACAGTGTTCAGTGAACAGTGTTCAGTGAACAGTGATCAGTGAACAGTTGAAGCTTCTTTATAAATAAAATTCTTATGTTGTGCCTGTTTTCAGTGTTCAGTGATCATCTTTATAAATAAAATTCTTAAGTTGTGCCTGTTTTCAGTGATCACTGAACTGTTGAAGCTTCTTTATATTTCAAACACTTAAGTTGTGCCTGACGGAAAATTTCTCCTAGCCTCCCCCCAAAAGCCTACGGGGGGAGTAACTAAGCCGGTGCTAAAAAAGAATTTTCGGTCAAACACTAAACCTGAGATCATAAGCCAAGGCTTTCACGTCAGCAAAGCTTACCAATACCTATACTCTCAAGAGGGAATTCCTTCTCAGTGAACAGTGATCACAGTGAACGATCACTTCTCACTGAAAGGCAAGGGATGGTTTCGTTTTTAGACGCAGCCGGTCGGTTTTGGAAGACCAGCATAACGGCAAGCCTGTTTGGCCGGGCCATAAGGGAACAATTCATATAGGTATTTGCTGTTGCCTTTTTCAGGGCCCAATTTCTTGCCGATAGCCTTGGTTAGCACACGCACGGCCGGTGCGATTTGATACTCATCATAGTAATCACGCAGGAATTTAATCACTTCCCAGTGATTGTCAGTGATTGAAAGTTCATCTTCGGCTGCCAAGATTTTGGCAATGTCTTCATTCCATTCAGCCAGATTGATGAGATAGCCCTCTTCGTCAGTCTCAATGGTTTTACCGTTGACTTCAATTGCCATGATGTATTGTCCCCTTTTCGTCTGTCTCAATTAAGTGTAATGGGTGGCTCAAGAAAAATGTCTTGGTTCTGTCTATTCTAAAGCACAAACCTGGTTACAACCAAGCCTGTACCGCTTTAGTTTGAGCGACCAGATCAACAAAGCCGGCATAATCGGTCGGTTTGATGCCTTCAATAATACCATCCGTTCTCATGCCTCGCGCTTCGATATCTGGCACTAAAACATAAATATTGTAGCTTTTCAAGGCCTCCGTGAGAAGCGTTTCAAAGCGTGTCCCTTTGAGTGCGCCATAAACCCCATCTTCAAACAACAAAATGCTGTGGCCTTGATGGGCGAAACGCAAACAACTCTCCAACGAATTTCTGTCAAACGGCGATTTATTCACAGTATGTAACATTATGCTATTCTCCCCGCTTAGAAACTTAATACTACATCTTGTTGTTCCATTAACTGGGCCATTTGCGCGTCGTCCAATAATTGAACATCCACGATCAGATCGTCCACAGTCAGTCCGCGTTCTTCCATAGACTTGTTATCGACATAGAGTTTCTCGACATCATAACCCTCAAGGGCGCGGTAAGTTTTGGAAAAATCCTTTACCCCTATCCCAGACGAGACTGAGGTTTGTTGATTTTTCTTCAGTTGATAAACGCCATCATCAATAAAGGCCAAACTGATATCCTGCTCAAATGCAGCCCCAATCAGCACCACTTCCAATGACTCTAACGCATAGATGGAGCCATAAGGAGCTTTGCGATTGACATACAGGAACTTTTTGATTACGCCCTGCTCTTCCATCATCTCACCTCCGTTTATGTCAGTCTCCAAAAACCACTAAACGCTCTGATTGTATGCCGGCTTCAATCAGTTGGCCCAAACCTGAAATGCGGAATCCTTCGGCGATGTTATTGGCATCTTTGCCATGCCGCTTGGCTTCTTTCTCATCCAACAGACCACGCCGTTGCGCGGCTGCTATACACACCACCATATCAAGGTGATGCTCTTTGGCTAATTCCGACCAGCGATTGACAATATTGCGATCATCTTGCGGTGGCACTGTCAAGCGCGACGCATTATTGACACCATCGTGATAAAAAAAGACACGAAAAATTTCATGTCCTTTTTCCAAAGCTGCCTTAGTAAATTGGTAAGCAGAATCAGAGGCTTGATGTTGATACGGGCCTTCGTTGACCAAAATGGCAAACTTCATGGTATAGATTTCCCCCTTTTGGTGGTAATTGGTAATTGGTAATTGGTAATTTTATTGGCCAAAGTTGCCATTGATTTTATTCACCTTTATTTACCAAAGCTGATAAAAGTTCCTTGGCAGTGGTGATAAAAAAAACCATAAAGGATACCAAGGATTGCAATGGTTTCGCAAAGAAAAAATGATAAATGAGTGATGAATGTCATTTCTCATGAATCCCTTGAGCCAAATCTCTATTACCCATTACCAACTACCTACCCGCGGCTAAAGTTTTTATGTACAATTTCTTGGAACGAGTTTTCATCTGTTCACTGAGAACGTTCTTTGAAACCTCAACTGATCACTGAACACTGAACACTTACACTTCGAACGATCACTTCTCACTGAGAACTGAGAACTGAGAACTGAGAACTGATCACTGTTCATTAAAAGCGGATATGCGTGGAAGCATTCAAGCTATGACGTGCGCCGCGCCAGTTATCAATATGGAACTTGGTAAATGGCAGCTCCGTTAATTCAAAGAAACGAGGCCAGCCAATTCGCGCTATCCAGTCAGACAAACGCTCCCAATCTCTGGCATCTTCCTTGTAAACGCGCAGAATTTTCTTGACAATGGCAGCGGGTTCCGTCCAACGGGGCGGATTATTAGGGATACCCGCGGCAACCAACTTTTGGAAAGTCGGCCGGCTGCGAGCATTAGAATGGTTACCACCGACCCAAATGGCGAGCTTAGAATGTTCTGGGTCATTGATTTGCATGGGCGGACAGGGCGGATAACAGGCCCCGCAGCAAATACATTTCTTCTCATCCACTTCCAGCGACGGTTTACCATTAACCAATGCCGGGCGGATAGCGGCGACCGGACACCGTGCCACAACGGACGGCCGTTCACACACATTAGCGACCAAATCATGGTTAATCTTAGGCGGCTTGGTGTGTTGAATGTTAATAGCAATGTCACCTTGCCCACCACAATTGATTTGACAGCAAGAAGTGGTGATATGGACGCGGTTGGGCATATCTTCGCGGATGAATTCTTCGTGCAACTCATCCATCAGCGATTTCACCACACCAGAGGCATCGGTACCCGGAATATCGCAATGTAACCACCCTTGCGTGTGGGCAATCATAGTGACGGACGGACCGGTACCGCCCACTGGAAAACCTTCTTTCTGCAATTTCTCAACCAGCGGCTGCACTTTGGCTTCATCCGCAACCATAAATTCAATGTTGCTGCGAATGGTAAAGCGAATAAAGCCATCCCCGTACTCATCCGCAATATCACACAGTTTCCGAATGGTGTACAAATCCATTTGCCGCTGTGTCCCGGCACGCACCGTCCAAATTTTATCGCCGCTTTTCGCCGTATGGCACAACACCCCTGGACGCGGACGCTCATGGTATTTCCATGCACCATAATTTCTAGTCATCACAGGGTGCATGTACTGGAACGGATCCGGCACTCCACTTTCTATAGGCATCCGTGGTGGCATAAATAACCTCCTAATAGAGTCAAATATTATAATATTGTGATATATAAAACGACACGCTTTTTCTATCTTACAATAGATAGAAGGATTTGGCTACCGTTCTCCGGTTTGTGGACAAATGTCTCACGGTCAGGTTTTGGTTTCATCCAAGCTGGTTGCTACCCATAAGGCTTTAGGTAACAGAGCCGTTTTGTCCACAGGCGTGTTATGGGCAGAACTCGCCGTATTTTTTGACTCAAGGCATCCAACCACTTTTAGGTAAAAGGGTTGAATGCTTGGTTCAGGCACTTTTTTCAGACGATTTCATCACAATCGCTTCTATAGTCCACCTGAGCCAGGAAAAATTACATCCATGAATGTAGAACACCGTATGCTTTTTTTTTAAACAGATATATCTATAGTACTTTATCAAAAACCGGCCTTGTAATAATAGGAAAATTGTACGTACGGTCAATTTTTATCGGCCTATATTGAAGAACTGGTTTTTAACCCGTTAATTCGTCCCATTTTTTGAGGCGGGTGCCAAAAAAAAGGCTTTGAGAGCTGTGGCCCTAACGGGTTGGAACTCGTCGAGAATCGCCGTGCAAAGGAAAAAGCCGGGCACTAGGGGGACGGATTGACTTTTGTGGTGTAATAGTAATAACGTGAGTCTGACTAAATAACTCTAATAGTTGCAAATACTAAGTTAAATCAATGTGTTATCTATAAATTATTGAAGATAAGGCGATTTTAACTTTAAAAGTCTTGCAATTATTATTGTTATAATGGCACTTTCAACGGGCCATGAAAGGAGTTTAGAGGCCACAACGATTAAAACAGCAGAGAGTGTTAACGGGTTTTATAACTCACTGATAATTTGAATTTTATCGTCAATGAGTGAGAAGTTTTATATTTTATAACTTGTTGAACTGAAAGTCGAACTCACGTTATACTTTGCGCGGTTACAACTTCCCCCTCACCCTAACCCTCGGAGAGTGGGAGAGGAGACGCTCCATCTCCCTCTAGGGAGATGGCCGGGGTGAGGGTGAAAGAAGTGATCTCGCACAGCTTCGATCCGCTGTAACTTCCGCTTGCGAAATAACGATGTTCAAATGTCCAAGACCGCGCTCAGTATAATAGTCAAAGCGACTCAAACCAAAAACCGGTTGCTCCGTATTTTAACTCATTTGTACAGATTCTTTCATCGCTAAAGCGACTACTATGGTTGTTCAGAAAAATTCGGGGGACAAACCTCCAAGTATGCCTTACCTGGAGGTTTTGAGCCACCAAAATATTTATCTGAAAAACTATACCATTAAAGAAACTCAAGCAACGCGGTGTTGAACTTTATTTTATAACTCTAGGGTGATATTGCAGCGCGTCTCAACCCAATATTTCCAGTAAAACTTACACCTCGCGCCGTAAGTCGGTAAAAAAAGTTTTTTAACATAACGGGTTTGTAGTAGGAGCAAATGCAACTATTACAAAAGCCTACTTATTATTTTTAATGGCACCCTGCAAAACGCCCTCTCATCCCCCCTTGAAGGAGGGGAGTGGCTAGAAAAAAAGGGTAGGGATTAGGGTTAAGCCGCAGCGGCTACTGATTGTTTTTCTTCCGCCTTACGGGCAAACCACTTTTGGGCTTCCTCATCCCAACTATCTATTCTGACATAAGAAGATTGACGTGGTTCGGACACCATATTCGGATCAACCTCCAAGCCAATCCCTTCGAGGAAATTGACCAAACCGATACGCTCAATCATTTCCCCAGTACGCTCATGTTCTAACGCATTCTCGGCGAAGAAGTCAATGGTGTTCTCGGCAATTTCCTTCAGCCGCTCGTAGTCATCCTCCGTTTCTAATTTCATAAACGGCACAACCACCGTACCCATCAAATCACCAATTTTCAGGGTACGCTTACCGCCCATGAGAAGGGTCACACCCTTGTCATCGCCCGGAGACAAGGCCTTAGTCATCACATTAATGCAGTGCATACAACGCACACAATTGCGGTTATCAACGGCCAAGGTATCGTCATCATTGAGCGACAAGGCTTGAGTTGGGCAACGAGTAATTACGTTGTCAATCACATACTTGCGCCCTTTTTGCGCGACAAAGGCCTTGACTTCTTCTTGATCGACATTCATGTCGTCGCGCCAAGTGCCAATCACTGCCATGTCGGCCCGTTCGATTGAGTTCATACAATCGTTGGGGCAACCGGATACCTTAAATTTGAATTTATAAGGCAATGCCGGACGGTGCATGTCATCCAAGAAGTTATTCACCAACGTGCGCAGAATTTTCTGCTCATTGGCACAAGACTGTTCACAACGGGCCGCACCGACACAAGACATCCCCGTCCGCACAGCCGGCCCAGCACCGCCCAAGTCAAAGCCAATATCATTAAACGCATCAAACGCCTCTTGAACCTTCTTAGTCGTGGCACCTTGGAACATAATATCGCCACTTTGACCATGGAAGGCGATCAGCCCCGAACCATGCTCTTCCCAAATATCACACAATTGACGCATGATTTTGCTGTCATAATGCATCCCAGCAGGTGGTTGGATACGCAAAGTATGGAACTCTTTGGATTCTGGGTATTGAGCCGCTACCTCAGAAAAGCGTGGGATAATGCCACCGCCATAGCCTATAACCCCTACCGTACCACCTTTCCAGTAACCTTTGCGGGTTTTGTAGGAATGTTCCAATTGACCTAAAAGGTCAACCATCATATCTTGGTACGGTTTACCTTCATCGTTAGCCAGACGCTTCAGTCCCGTGACAAAGCTAGGCCAAGGGCCGCTCTCCAACTGATCGAGCATCGGGGTATTGTGCATTGCTTTACTCATGGGTACAAGCTCCTTTGGTTTTGAAAAGTTTTCTATGCCGGTTGCCGTCACACTATATACGGCCGCATTTTAACGCTCTAGTATTTTATACTTGGCACGCTTATAATTTCAACTTTACCCTTACCCTCACCTTCTCCCCTTCTGTCTGAGGGGACTGCCTAAAGTCCCCCCTTGAGGTAACAAATAATTAATAATTAATTGTTAATTATTAATATAGGACTGACGCATTGACTTTCATAAATTTCGGAAAGTCTTCTCGTCTCGGATTGAGAGAAAGTTAGTTACGTCTAAAAGGCAGATGCCTTTATTATTGAAATTTTTTTAATAAAATCAATTTGTTAGTTGCCTGAGTGCGTAAGTCTATAATAATTAATTGTTAATTGAGGTACTTGCAAAACTCCAAAAAGGTAATTGGTAATTGGTAATTGGTAATTGGTAATTGGTAATTGGTAATTGGGAATCGCCTTGTTACTTGGTATACGCACTTGGCGGAACTTTCGTTCCGACTTTAGACACGTAAGATATAGAAGTCTCTAGGGCACCTGAGTGTTGCTCGGTGTTACAGCAAGTGCCCATCGTTGAATTTTTTAAGACTGATATGCTCTCACCCATTACCCATTACCCATTCCTCAATAAGTAGAGAAGAGGCTCAATTATTAATAATTAGTAACGGGGGTGTGGCTTTCGGGAAACATTTAAGTCCAATTTATGCCCGTCCAGTATATTTGACCGACATCATGTTCCTATCAATCATTATTTCATAATATAGTAATTTGATGATTTAAAGTCAAGGCCTTTTTTCTGTACTCAGCAACTTACTTTCTGGCCTACATTAATAAGGTCATAAGCAAACTTACCCCGTTATTGGAGTAGGTCAGCGAGGCTTCATTTCGAGGGGAGTTATAGTAGACTATTTTACTCAACTATTACAACCCCCGGTTCAACATTTCTGTAAAAAAATTGTTTACCCCCGAAAAAACACTGTCCGAAAAATATTTTTTTATTAGAGGATAAGGCCACTTATCTGGCATGGCGTACCAGAAAGTTGGCAGATTATGCTACTAATATACATAAGTTAATTGTACCAATTAAAAATCCATATCAATTAATTTAACCATCATAAGCAGAACTTCTAATACGATGTCGCAAAACCAACCAAGGATGACTTGGCGCGGGAACAAACTTATCTCGCGTCGCTTCGATCCGAGGTTTCGTTACCGAGCTTGCGGATCGATAATTTGGACTTCCCACACACTTCTATCAAGGTGACTTGCCGCAGTTTGATTCCCCGGATTGAAGGGCTAGGTAGTCCCTACAAAGCAATGCAGGTCTTAAAAATCAATGACACAAGCAAATATTAGGGATTTTCTTTTAAGTGGGTAAGCGGGCAGTATGTAATCGGATGGTACCCCGATCTTATCGCTTAGCTGCCCACCATGAGTCAGTACCTCCATCAGTGGGCTTCTGTTATTGACCTATTTTTTGGCAGGTTTTTGGACTATCGATTTTGAGGGCCATAAAAAACTTCAGTTTTCAATTTAAGTTATGGCCCTCTCTGAAACATCGTTCTTCGCTACGCGAGATAAAGTTTATCTCGCACAGCGAAGAACGAAATAACTGATCACTGATCACTTACACTTCTCACTGATCAGGATAAACCCGCACTTATTTCCTTGGCTGCGCAATTTCGGCTGCGTTGCCTAGACTCTAATTTAGGTGCCGACGACGATGGCGTAGCCGCTTTACAGGTTGCTACCAAAGGCTGTTCTCAAGAATATCTTCAACTTAATTTCAATTTTATAGACATTAGAGTTGTCCGATTCATTTAGGTTAACAAAAGTTAACAATAGCACTCCATCGATAGGGTGAATCTACCACTCCGTACAGAAAATGGGAGATAGGCGCTTTATACAATCTGAATTCGCTTGGGGAAAAGCTTAGCAAATAGATTGTAAGTCGACGGTTTTACCCGTACTCCAGGGTGAGTACTGAACCCGATATCTGCCGCTTTATAACAAGGAGCAGTCTAAAAAAAACTCTCATCAAAGTCAATCATTTTGGAAAGCACCAGCCGAAGAATTGGTACTCATCGTTACGGTTTGTTAATAAATTGGGTCATAAGCATGAACCCTTTTTAAGGTTGTTATTTTTTTAAACAAATAGTTAATATATTTGAGCTAATTGGGTGGCTTACCGAAGAGTAATGTTTAGTTTTTATACCTTATTTTGGAACAATTCTATTTATGTACATGTTGAGATAGCAATTCTATTGATAACTATTGACATGCATACTTATCAAGAGTATGTCTTTCAACAATTAGGAATACTACGCAAAAGTTTCCGCAACGGAATTAAGCGTAGTAGGGAGTATCAGCCCTTTATCCCCTCGCCTAATGAGAGCTTAGGGTAACATTAATGCTTGAGAGTCCATTTTTTTTTACTTGCAAAGGCTAACCACCTCAAGCGTTTATAATGATACTTTAAAAATAACCCATTTTTAGATAATGTCCAGCCAATATCAATAGTTATCAATCTTTTTGGGCCGACTATATTTTTGGTCAACTTTATAAGTAGGTACGCATAAATCATTTTTGGTGACTAGAGTAGTAGTCGCAAAAGCTACTCACAAGCCGCTCGTTATCTTTTGCTTACCCACTTAAATAAATGTGTACAGGGGCGTGACCGGCCCTATATCCCCTCGCTTTCGAGCTTAGGGTAACATCTTCTCCAACGACTTACAGCCACCACCCGCCAAAAATCGCGCTCACTATTTCCTTTACTTTTTGAAAAGTACCAACTAGGTGTACTCAAACTTGATAGTTTCTTATGCCAAAAACGAATTATTTATACTCATTGATATGAAAATGAAAGTCAAGTGGCATTGAGACGATATCTGACCACCTACCTATCAGGAAAATCACATAAGGCACCACGTCTCATAGTGCAACGACACTTGGGAGCCTCTTGCTTTCATTACTGCAAGCCTCAGAATCAATGAGCTCGCTTAGCGAAGAACGTGGCTTGCCCCTCGCTTAATGCTTGCGGCGCTGCAAGTTAGCAGCGTCCTTCTTGGGATAAACGAATATCGATTTCCTCTTGATGAGCGTCCATATCCCAACACAACTTTGGTTTCACTATAGCCACCAGTTCTCAGTCTACGCCCGATAGGCCAATTCGTTTATCTGCCCGTCATTCGTGGTACTTTACTTGATATTCAATGAGTTATAAACAACTGATAGGTGGTAAGGAGAGAATATATTAATCTTTTTTATAGAAAATTTTGATATTTTTGTTGACTATACCAATAGGTTTATTAATTAGCACACAGATATACTGCACACGGTCACAAACTTTGTTAACGCGCCAAGTTTAGTTACTATAACACACCAGTTGAGCAAGTACCGGCCATCGATATGCACTGCGCTCTGCCTGTTTTAACTGGGGGATAATTTATGTTTTTGGACGTCCTGAAATGGCTTACCTCCAATCTTGATATGAAAATCATGACTAGATCGCAATTGGGGTTGATCGTGATTAACATCTATTGCACCATGTCACACCATCAGAACACGGGAACGATCAACCCATTATCCCCTCGCAGGAGCAATGGGTTACTTTTTGAGTTTTGTTCGGCAAAGCCCGAACCGGCCTCTTTCAAAAGAAAGCGGCATAATGATAATACTATATTTAAGCCTCCGAAAGTAAACTTTTATGGCTTTTGACTTTGCCCCGTTACCGTCACAAGTGACGTTACTACGTTTCGTCTTGATTCAAAAGACTCACGTAACAAGTCAAACAGAGTTATCAATACTTTTGGGCCGACTATATTGCAGCGTCAAGGAAACCTGATGTGATGGTGATTGAAGCCAATGTTGAAGCGGGTGTCGAATGGTGCCTGGCCCAAACGGGCCCCGTTTTTTCAGTGAATCCACAAACGGGCGCGTTATATATACGCTGTACTGCTCGCATTCGCAACATTATTTGGAAGCTTTCATTCCACCACTGTTACGACGAAAGGAATGTCTAACCCATTTATTTAAAAGCGACTCACCTTAGCTCTTTCTACATCAACTCGCACCCAATTAAGGTGTACTTTGTAATTATGTCCTACATAATCGCACGGGATTTACTGACGGCACTGAGCCGGGGGAACAACGATTGTTGTGCCCTGTGCGATTTTATGATCGGATTAAAGTTAATCTGGTTTAAAAAAAGGCAAGTCCAAAGCTTGAAGGAAGGACGAAAACCGGCCTTTGATTCCTTGAAAAGCGTAAGCGTAAGACATTATATCAATAAAAATTATTGCACATTAGGTAAATATTTTCTGATTGTAACGGATTTTAGGGAGGGTTATTTGAAGGGGCATATTTAGGTTTTTGGCATTAGCATCACTCGATGGAAACGGCCTAAACACCGTTGAATGCTAAGTATAACCCTTTGAAATTCTTAGCTCCCAAAAATCCGTTATAACGAGAATCTCTTAGCATTTTTGGTGACTCTATAGATTTTCAGAAAATTTGGTAGCCAACTAAAGCAGTTGTCTGAAGAGCTATTGTCCCCTAAAGGGGACTAAATAATTATCTGAATATCTATAGTTGCAGTTATATTTATTCTCCGTAGGAGCAAAAGCGACTCACTACCGCAAACCGTCATGTTAAAAAACTTTCGTTATTTCCCTTCATCCTCACTTTCTTCCCTTGATAAGAGAGGGAATTGTCCTTGGACTTGAGAGAAAGGGCGGGGAAAGTGAATCACCCTCTTTCTTGAAGGAAAGGAAAGGGTGAGAGTGAAGAGCGCTACCGTTAATTTTGGCGATTTTTCCTCACCTTCACCCTCTCCCGTTGGAACTTATATAGACTTTCAGAAAAATCAACTCTGAGAACCCAAGTTTCTGCATGAAACTTGGGTTCGAGCCAAATCGAAAAGATTTATCTGAAACGAGATATTGGCCCCCGTTTCAAACTTAACATGCTATTAGGCTTGGGCATCGTTGTCAATGCACCGTTTTTTCATAACTACCCCTTGTTCATGGGCGCCCTCAGATGAAGGCATAGATAAACTGATGCGAATTCATTCGGCAGAAAATCATCCCGCCTGCCTATATATAGATGACAAAAACATTCCCCCCTTTGTGTTTTTATACATTGATAACTAAACACATCAAGCTTGGGGTGCGCCGAGGTTTACGCCGCGCAATTGGTTAATCAATTTGATTGATGCCGCTCGCTATTAAAGCCGAGGCTTTGATAAGAGTCGATGTTGGCTATTTAGTCGAAATGGTTAGGATGGATTAGACAAATTTTGTGACAACATCATCCTTATGATCAGGCATTGTATGACGATCTAAAAAACGACGCGGCGGCGGCTTGCTCGTGCTTGCTTATGTAAAAAAGCCGCTTGCCCACCTATCATTCTTATCCGTACTTTCCAAGCGACTTCTCAACCTTTCCTAATCACACGCCCAAGCTTTTTGGATGAGGCAGTTAAATATTCTACACCTTATGTGCAAAATGGGCCTCGCCTTTATTTTATCGCTCAAGTGATCGTGTTGTGCGACACTGGTTGCTATGGCAACCCGCTTGTACGGCACAATATTCCGATTCATTTATGTTAACAAACGTTTTAAATAGCACTGATTCCGTTAAGTGAATCTACCAAAGGCCAAAGAGACATATCTTTAGCCGCTTTGTACAATCCTTATTTGCTTGGTTCTCGCAAAAGCCGCGATTTGTCAGTCTCAAGTTTGACCCTAATTACAGCAACCCCCGACGCAAAAGCTTGATGACAACTCATAAGGATTCTTTTAAAGAGAAACACCTCCGTTATGATTTTTGAGTATGATTGTTAATGAATGGTTTACTATAAGTGAACCCTCTGTTGAACTGTTAGCTGCCGCCTTGGTGCGTAATGGCACTTCTCCTGCCGCCTTCGATACTTTTAAGAATGCGCAGAAACCGTTTCAACCCCAAGATTGTCTTGGCACGCTAACCACGCACTCGCTACCTCACTGCCATTAAGTTAAGCAAAATGCCTTGGCTTTTGCCAAGGCTGCGATTAAAAAACGACAACCCGTTAGGGTTTAGATATCGATGCTTATGGCTTTAGCCATAAGCATTGACTCGCTACCTGCAACCATCGACATCGGAAAACTCACCGTCAGCACCTGCTCATACGGGATTAGTCAACGGGTGATGTTTAGTATGCCTTGGTTGCAACACACCCCCTTCGCGGCAAAATAAAATAATTCAAGAAAAAACTTTTGCCGCGAACCCTCTATCTAGGTGAGTAAGGTACGTTTGCCGTATTCTTTAATAGACCAAAACCGTAAGACGAATCTGACCATTTTTTCTGCCCAACCTTTTGCTTCAATCGCCACTGCCAGGGGTGCGTTTCTATTTTCCCGCTCACTTTACTTACCCCGAAGGGGTAAAATGTGAAAGAGCTGGGGAAAAAATCGAACCCACCGCCCCAACCCCTTCGGGGTAAATCGTTTTTGTTATTGATTATTGTAAGCGGGAAAAAAGAAATGCGCCCCACTGCCAGTCTGGAAGCCCTCAAAGACGGCATCGTTATCATTGGGGGCTGCAACCAAGACGGGCGCGATATTCAATTAACACCGTTACGCGATATGCCCGGCTCTTTAATTATCATCAATGCCATTCATACGCTATTGCCATAAGGCTCTTTTAGACTTTGCACCGATATCGGAATCAGTTTTTCGCTTAAAAAACTGATTCCGATATCACAAATTGCGCGCTCAAGTCATTTCGACAGATACGAAATCTGGTTTTCATGGCTGAGCGTGTTCCGCTGCGTGAGACATGACAAAAAACTTCTTCGTCTAGTATAAACCTTTACCCTGTGGCAAAAATTCCTAATCTATTTGATATTAGTTGTTCTTATGAGTTTAGTACCGGCACGTTATGGTTCGTTATGGTTGGGGCGCGATAATCATTGTCGGATTTATTGTCTTTATTTTGATACCCGTTAGCATGACTTTATTTATAGTTTTTCAGATTAATCTTTTGGCCTAAAGACCTGTCAGGTTTTTAAAAACCTGACAGGTCTGATAGCTTTGATTTTTCTGAAAGTCTATAGTCTAAAGTATTTAAGTACCTGACAATTCATTGTTTTTGTTTAGTGTCTGAATGATAGGCCCTATAATAAATCAATAGGTTACGAACTAAAGTCCCGTACTTCGAAGAGGAATATAAGGGTGCTTCGCGCTGCGAAGCACTCCGTTAAACGTGCTTCGCGCAGTGAAGCACTCCGTTAGACATGCTTCGCGCCGCGAAGCACTCCTTTGTCTGTTTGAGTGGAGAAAATAATAAGCAAATTCAAGCAGGTATAAATTTTTACCTGTTAACGCTTTTCCTATAGATATTCAGATAGACTCAAGATGGGAACAAAACTTTTTGAGAAACAAAAATAACGTAAGGGGGGTTGCCCCTAGCTTTAATAATACGCCCCGACCGATCTCATAGAGGTTTTAAAGTCAGCCCCTTTGGTACGAGATTAATACAGCCAGGGGCACCGCCCCTTTCTAGCCAGGGGCAACGCCCCTAGCTTTAATAATACGCCTTATATATTAACCCGTCATAAAAATCCCGCCTTACGGCCACGTTGAGTATAATTATTTAGTCCCCTTTAGGGTACAGTAGCTCTTCAGACAAACTTATCTTTGGTATTGGTAAGTTACTGCGTTTCGGTAACTCCGCTTAAGCGAGATCACGACTTGTGCTTATTTCATGCAAAGAAATTATTTTTATGAAAATCTATAGCACTACCAACATGGACAAGCGCCTATATCCACACCATTGCCGGTTCACCCACCGATTTCATTATCATGCGCGATGGGCAAGAACTTGACGAGATTGTTCCCTTTAAACCATTGCAAGTCGGCGATGAGATAAGTGTTCTTGAACCGGAAGATGATGAAGAGGAAGAGGACAGGGAAATTTCCATCAGACTCGTTTGGAATAACGGGGAAAAGGTGATTCTCACTTATGAAAATGCCAGTGAGGAGAGTCCTTATCAAATCGAAGACACATACTCCGCCCCATCCGTACTCGGCAATGTGATGAATTCGGTTTCAATTTGGTTTAACAAGTTGTGGAGCAATTTTGCTTCAGCGGTGGGAGTAGGAACTAAGGGGAGAGGCGAAAGCACCGCTGGGCTAACTATGCCGTTGCTCGAAGGGGATAATCAAACGCTCATAGCCGGTGAGCGTGTTTTGTATTTGGCGTGGCACGGTGGCGAGCCGCCTTATCGGGCGCGAGTGTATCGGATTGGGGCGGATAATGTTTTGTGGGATGAAGCTAATATTAAAGAGGTTCATGCATAGTACCCAATTTATTAACAAACCGTAACGATGAGTACCAATTCTTCGGCAGGTGCTTTCCAAAATGATTGACTTTGATGAGAGTTTTTTTTAGACGGTTCCTTGTTAGAAAGCGGCAGGTATCTGGTTCAGTACTCACCCTGGAGTACGGGCAAAACCGTCGACTTACAATCTATCAATTTGCTTTTGCATGCCGCGAATTCAGATTGTATAAAGCGGCTATCTCCCATTTTCTACTGCGGAGTGGTAGATTCACCCTATCGATGGAGTGCTATTGTTAACTTTTGTTAACATAAACGAATCGGCAACGGTAGTCTTGGAAAAAAAGGCTATAACCAACCGCAGGGCGTTATCGCGTGGTTGCCACTTTAAAGCCACGGCAAAAAGGTAAAGGGTGAATTGGTAAAGGGTGAGTTTACCGCCGTTGCCGATTCGTCGCTGTTGTCACACGTTGAAGCGAATGCCATCCAGCAAAGCGATTTGCCAGAGCTATCTAAACAAACTTTGCTGACTGCTTGGTTAGCGGTGCAAGAAAACGAGGCGTGGGGGCTTGAAGCGTATCAACGAGTGGCGTGAATAATCGGATATTATCCGGCTTTATTGATTCAGACAGCGTTGGAAGCAGGGCAACGTTTACAAAAACCGTAGGAGTTTTTTAGCCTATCGCCCCAGCGATAGGCATCGATTTTAGGTTATCGCCAAAGCGATAGGCATTCCCATAAAGGGGGGACTCACTTAAATAAACATAGCGGGTAGCGAATTTTAGCTCATAAATCCACTGTCAGGCTCGCGGAGCATTTGCCAGTTTGGGTTCTCGCTTTGAATTATTATTTTTATGGTTTAAACTAAACATTCACACATTTTGTGTACTAATTATGCCCTTTTTTATGAGGATTTGTATGGGATTATGGCGACGGTGGATGGTACCAGAGAATGTCAAATCAAGGGGGTTGCAAACAAGCTTATTTGACGATGCTGATTGTAACGGATGAAAGGGGAAGGCCCCTGGGGTGATGAAAATTGTGACGCAAACGACGAGAACGAAGTAAACGAATTGTTAAGGAATGTGCATGAAATAATTTAGTCAGGAAAATGTTTCGGGAATTCCAACCTCATTCCCGAAACAACGCCAAATTGAATGAGTTAATTCCTGCGCGTTCCTAATAAAATTAGGGTTATTTAAGTGACTATTTTTAGATAATGCGGAATAAAAACGGGATCCGTTTTTGGGCCAAAATAACCTGATTTTCACCACCCCAGAAGGCCCCTGTGCTCTAGTGCTCTGTCAATGTTCTATTGACGGGTAACCGTTTTAACTTGGCACGGCCATTAATTCTCTGGCACTGCCTTCCTGTTTGGACGGGTTTAAGGGCACTGCCAAACTAAAGTTTGGACGACTGCCTTTTTGGACGGATTTAAGGGCACTGCCAAACTAAAGTTTGGACGACTGCCTTCTTGGACGGGTTTAAGGGCACTGCCAAACTAAAGTTTGGACGACTGCCTTCCGTTTGGACTACATAAACCGAGTATTTTACCCGTCAAAACAATGTTGACAGACTACTATAGACTTTCAGATTCCGAACTTCACAAAGGGCATTCGCGATGGTCTGCCCCTACAATACGTTATGTCGTAGATTTTATGTAGGGGCAAACCTGTGTGTTTGCCCTATGAACGTGAAATTATTTTTCTGAACATCTATAGGGCAGCTGTGCTTATGTCGGGCAAACTGGCACGTTATGATGCTGTTGAAGAGACTCGCGCCGAGTTTAGCCGCTTTGAGGCATTTTTGATACCTGGCTACGACGCAAAAAAGCGTACACAGAGCAAATCTAACAACGTGATGTGGCTGAAACCTTGCTTGTGCGTTCAACCCGCTTATTGATTGTGACTGATAATCCGCTAAAATCACTTGACAACTATAGTCGTTTTGTGAGTTCTATTTTCAGTCGCTCGAAATTCCATTAAATATTTCTGGTTAAATTTTATGAAAAGTTCCTACAAGTCATTTTCACAGATTTGAAGTACGTTCCGTATATTAAAAAAATAAACCTAATAAAAACTTGTCTCCAAAATACTGGAAAACTTTTGCACGGGTACTTAGTAACTTTGGGAATGCCGCTAGGGATAGGGGCCGTGGAATGGGCAGCTGAGAATGATGAAAAATGGTCGTGTAATGAAGGTATGCCCACTAGCGTTACCGCCCTAAACAGAAATTTTTGCCTATTTTTGCTTCAAAGAACAAGCGGAGGCTCAACAACGCCCCAAATCGGGTTTTGACCGGTTTTCTTATTTTGGAGACTTTGTGGGTAAAGGTAAGTTTGAAAAAGGGCGGTTAGGGGGGATTTCTCAGATGCTACGCACCAATGGGCAAAGAACAATAATGATTGTTTTACCAAGAAGGATGAGTTGCCTGAAACTAAAAAGGAAGCCAAAGCCATTGCTTTCATGGCGAAGAAGCTTGCGCGACAAAGCGTCTCGTTGAGCAAAAACGCTTGGACGATTACCAATATGTGCTATTTTCGGCCCAGGCATTGAAAGCCGCAGGAAATTGACGACATTAACCAATCGGCCATCGTGTTAGCGGACGACTATCTGACAATGGCGGATGCTGAACGTTTAGACTGATCTCGTTGCGCTGTCGGCCTGCAATACGGGGCGCGGTGAATAAGGCGAAGGCGTGATGGGGTTGACTCGGGCCTTTATGTATGCAGGCACACCGGCCGTTTCTGTGACATTTATGATCTGTGGAAACCCAATCAGCCAGATATTTGATCCAAGCCAAATATCTCAAAAAAGGTCGGCCGTTGGCTGAGGCACTACGGCAAAGCAAATTTGATTTATTAGGGCGCTCCAGCCCAATGTTTAAATAACTCTATTTTTGGGCACCGCGTTTGGAGATGGCGGGTAAGAGCCTATCAAATAGTGGCGGCGTGGCGTATAATGAAGCTTTTTTTCACCCTCACCCCGGCCCCGTCGGAAAGGGGGTGGTGGCACCTTCACCCCGGCCTTTTCAAGGGAGAGGGAGTGTCCCATTGCCATCTCATAATAAATAAATTTCTCTCACTCGAGCCACCGTAGCGAAGTATAATCCACCCCACAAATTCTGAGCACTGTTTACTGAACAGTGATCACTGTTCACTGAGCACTGTTCACTGAGCACTGAAGAAAGACAAGGATTTAATGTTATGAATCAACAAGACGCCCTAAAGTTACTTGAAATTTCGGCCAATTTGGCCGGAAAAGCCATGCACGCGAAAGCAACGGCTGGGGACGGCCCTTTGACCGAAACTGAACTGAAAAATCTGTTTGTTGCTTGTGTTGACATGGTTCACGAAAAATTCCAAGCGTTGCCTACGGTTGAACAAGACGTAAACGAAAAATTTGCCACCATTGGCGAGATGCATCGAATCTTTGCTGAGAAATTTGCCGATATCGAGCACCGAGAGGAGAAATTTGCCACCATTGGCGAGATGCACCAAATCTTTGCTGAGAAATTCGCCTCGCTCGACCGGAAAGACGAAAAGTTTGTTACGATTGCCGAGATGCACCGGATATTTGCTGAAAAGTTTGCTGAAATCGACAGAAAACTGGCGGCAATACCCGTTCCTCGGGCAAGCAGACGGCCGGTGTGAGCGGATAGCAAAGGCCTGAGTGGTTGGTGGCGCGGCGCTAACCCAACCAACTCCTTAACAGCGCTCCCTTCTTCGCTTCAAATAAATTTCGACCGGTGCGGTTAGGGTGGTTTGTAAGGTTCTTTAGCTTCGTTATACTGCAAACGGTTATGATTTATCCCCCCCCCCTGACACACCCTCTCTAAACACCCCCTACCCCCCTCAAGGGGGACTACAGGGGGGGTGGCAAGTCCCCTCTGGAGAGGGGTGTGTAGGAAGTCCAAATTATCGTACAAGAGCGCGGTAACGAAACGCAGTAACTTCCGCTTCCGCAGATAAACCGCGTTCCGAGCGAAGCGAGATAAGTTTGTTCCAGCACCAAGTATAAATCCACCAAAACCTTAATGGGGCCGATTACGCTTGGCGGCTAAGGAACCCTACGTTTTGACTGTTACCGCACGCTCAAGATAAATTTCAAGGCCGAAGACTGATAGGAGAGGGCACCAATTTCATTTGCCAACTCAAGGTGCTTGTCGTACATAGCGATCCATTTCCGTGCGAGTTGAGCGCAGTCCATAGCGTACCGATTACCAGTCGCAAGGTTCGCTAAGCACTCCTTATTGTTGTAAGTTTTTTTTGCTTATCAATCGGCCTGCATTTGTAGTAAAGTCGTCACACACTCGGAAATGTTGTCATATTCCTCAATACCGGTACCATAAAATTCATTTTCACCGTAAAAAAAATGACAACGGTAACGCTCTGGGGCAGTCTTAAAAATAACAAAGTTGACCGGCTCAACTTCCCAATAGATGGTGGGACACCAAGTCAGTTCATATGAATTAGGATCGAGCCTAATTTCACTGTCAGCCAGTTGTATCTCAATCTCTCGTCCATAACGTTCTTTGAGCGTTGTGCGAATCATCCACAGTTCACTGTCATTAAAATCCGGGATGGCACTCATAAATCCACTGTCTCCGGTTAAAAAAAAGGTGTTAGGCTAAGTGCTTGTTAGACGGGCGGCAAGTGTTGAATCAAAACCTAGAATAATATAGTCCAGAAAAACATAAGCATTTGTAGACATGTCTATAAAAAATGTGACAGAAATTTCGCTTGACTGAAATTCAATTTTGACTGAAATTCAATTTTAGAGTATGATGCCTATTGCGTTTTCTGGCAAAAAGATTGGTGTCCCGCTTTTAAAAACGTTGGGACGGTCAAAATGACAGTCAGACATGGAGCAAACAACTGCTACTTAATTTCTATATAAATCTATGTATAACTACTCGCATGAGTAGAATTTATGTTGATCACTTGAAAAAATAATGAGTGATCCCAATTCTTATATAAGAACTGGGTTAGGTTTTAAAAAGCGAGAAAAGTTTTCTCGTACTCACTTTTGGATTTAGAAGGTTGGTAAATTGGTGTTCATTCCTTTTAGGAAAGAAGATCAATTTGACCCAATGGGACTCCTTTTCGTGCGTGACTTCAATGAGTTGTACTTTTAGGACTTCTGTCGGACTGCGTACCAACGGTTGGGACGGACCAACCAGGACTCTAGTTGCACCCCCTTGGGGTTTTCTTTAGTCCGCGAATTACATATTCATCGTTTTGAGTCGATTTATAGGAACAGTTATAGAAAGTGCTTGATAAAGCGGTGGTTTTGAGGCCTATACCATAAAGTAACCCTGAGATCTTTAAGGCGAAGGGATAAAATTAATACTCTTTAGTCGGCCCAATATTGAACATGTAGACATCATTAGTAGACATGTCTATACTTTGCACCATAAATTGCGCTTTTGTCACCTCAATAATATTTTTCGCGGAGCAAAACAGAGCCGCTCGAAATGACAAAGTTCCCTCACTGAGTCGGGACTCGAAATGACATATCCGCTCTCCATGACAGAAAAACTCTAGAATGACGGTGTTTAGTATATATTTGTCGATGAAATTTTTCGATAAATTTTCCTTATCTAATTAAAAATAAATCCGTTTGGCTCAATAGGCATCATCTATTAGTATATGGCGCGTCTTTTGGATTGCCTTCGCGCCACCTGTGCGTCTGGCACGAATCAAGTCCCGCCACGGCACCACCGCCAAGTGAGAGCCTAGAAACTGTCAAAATCTGTACCCTATTATTAGCATTTCTAAATTCGTATGCTATTGACAGGCTTATTGAATAAGTATATCTTTATATTTTATAATAGTTGGGTGTTTTCACCCTCACCCCTAAATTCCCTTAAAGAATCGTTGGCCTAACCGCTCGGTCAACGTGATCGGCTGATAAACGACTTTCCGTCAGTCGATTTGTACCGTTTTTCTCATTTGGAGCGGGAATCGAAAAGCATTTTAACACTTTATATAAATACCTTTTAAGAGGAAACTCTAACAATGCCTACATTTGTACGGACTGAAAAATGTGACGGTTGCAAAGGTCAAGACAAAACTGCCTGCATGTATATTTGCCCCCATGACTTGATGATGCTGGACAAAGACGGCTCCGAGACCGGTCATGCCATGAAGGCCTATAACCAAGAGCCTGAACAATGCTGGGAGTGCTATTCTTGCGTGAAGATTTGTCCGCAACAAGCTATCGAAGTCCGTCACTATGCTGACATCGTGCCGTTAGGGGCCTCTGTGCAGCCCATGCGTGGTAGCGACTCTGTCGTCTGGACGATTAAGTTCCGCAACGGCAACACGAAGCGTTTCAAATTCCCCATTCGTACCACCCCTGAAGGTTCTATCGATCCTTATGCGAATAAGCCGAAGTCCAACATGGACGATATTGACAAGCCCGGCTTTTTTACCACCGACACGGAATTTCCGGGCGATAGAAGCCAGTTAATTCGTCTGTAACGGCCGACTCTTATGGCATCACCTGCCACCTTTGGGCGGGTGTCGATTTGGAACAACACAACATCAAATTAGGTAAAAAAACATGGCAGAAGGCACTTTTGGTAATCCACAAGTCATTGAAGAAGAAGTCGATATTCTCTTGATTGGAGGAGGGATGGCATGCTGCGGTGCTGCTTATGAAATTATGCGCTGGATCGAAGGCACCGATTTGAAAGTCAAACTGATTGACAAGGCGGCAATGGATCGCTCTGGTGCGGTGGCTCAAGGTTTGTCCGCGATTAATACTTATCTGGGCGATCAGGATCCGGCCGATTACGCACGTATGGTTGCCAATGACTTGATGGGCATTACCCGCGACGACTTGGCTTATGATTTAGGCCGTCATGTTGATGATTCTGTTCATCTGTTTGAAGAATGGGGTCTTCCCATTTGGAAAACTGACGAAAACGGCGAACGTCATGACGGTTCTAATAGAGATATGCCATCCCTAAAAGAGGGTGGCAAACCCGTCCGCTCTGGTAAATGGCAAATTATGATCAACGGCGAATCCTATAAGTGGATTGTCGCTGAAGCCGCTAAGAAAGCCCTTGGTACCGACAATATCCAAGAGCGTGTGTTCATTGTCAAATTGGTCAATGACAAAAACGATCCTGAGCGTGTTGCCGGTGCTATCGGTTTCTCTGTGCGTGAACACAAACTCCATCTGTACAAGTTCAAGGCCTGTCTGCTCGCCGCCGGTGGCTGTGTGAATCTTTTCCGTCCGCGCTCCGTTGGTGAAGGTAGCGGCCGTGCTTGGTATCCGGTTTGGAATTCTGGCTCTACCTACGCGATGGCGGCCGAGGCCGGTGCAGAGTTGACCATGATGGAAAACCGCTTTGTGCCCGCTCGCTTCAAAGACGGTTATGGCCCAGTCGGTGCATGGTTCTTGCTCTTTAAAGCCAAAGCGACCAACGCTTTTGGCGAAGTCTACATGGATAAGAACAAGGCGATGTTGGATCAATATCCGCCTTATGGTCAGGCGGCGGTTCCAGCCTCCTGTTTGCGTAACCATCTCATGCTGCACGAGATGAAAGAAGGCCGTGGCCCCATTTACATGGATACGCCGACGGCACTTGGCAAACTGGCCGAAACCATGACTAAGAAGGAAATCAAGCACTTAGAGGCTGAAGCTTGGGAAGACTTCTTGGATATGTGTATTGGACAGGCGGGTGTCTGGGCCGGTGAAAACATTGAGCCTGAGAAGAAACCGTCTGAATTGATGCCAACCGAACCGTACTTGCTTGGCTCTCACTCTGGTTGCTGTGGTATTTGGGTATCTGGCCCAACCGATTTGGGTGCGCCGCCTGAATGGTCTTGGGGTTATCGTTCCATGACGACAGTGAAGGGCTTGTTCACTGCCGGTGACGGTGTGGGTGCGTCTGGTCACAAATTCTCTTCTGGCTCCCACGCAGAAGGCCGTCTTGCTGCTAAAGCCATGGTGAAATTCGCGCTGGATAACAAGGATTGGAAACCAGAGTTGGATACGTCGATTGACGAGTTGGTCGAAGAAATCTACCGTCCGGTGCGTACCTTCTTGGAACATAAGGATTACACCACCGCTATCGACATCAACCCGCACTACATCACGCCGAAGATGTTGCAATTCCGTCTGCAAAAGATCATGGACGAATACTGCGCGGGCGTAGCGACTTGGTATCAAACCAATGCCCACATGTTACAAGTCTGCGAAGACAAACTGGAGATGCTCAAGGAAGACTCTCTGAAGATGCGTGCCAAAGACTTGCACGAACTGCTCCGTGCCTGGGAAAACTACCACCGCATCATCACGGCGGAAGCCCACATGAAACACATCCAATTCCGTGAAGAATCCCGTTACCCGGGCTTCTACTATCGCATGGATCACAACTACGTTGATGAAGAGAATTGGAAGTGCTTTGTGAACTCCACTTATGATCGCAAGAGTAAGCAGTGGAGTCTGAAAAAAGTGCCTCACGTTGATTTGGTTGCCAAGCCGACGGCTAAGACATAAGCGAGTAGTTAGCGTTAGCTAAATCTATAACCCATTAAAAAAGCCCAACCGTTGTGAAATGGTTGGGCTTTTTTTTGTGTTTTTTTATGGAGTACAAACTTTAGTTTGTACGACCCAAGCTTGTACGACCCAAGCTTATTAAAAAATAACGACAAGGATTATACTGATAGTACAACGGATACGCGAAATAAACGGATTTTTTATCTGCTTCATTTTCGGGTTGAAAGTCAATAAAAATAACCAAACGGGTCAATTTTTATTTTCACCCGCATATGTACATTCCGTATATACTAATGAAAAAGGAAAAAGGAATAATTAAATGCTTATGAAAAAAAATCATGGCGACGTATTTTTCTGAGCCAGCTTGACAAAAAACCTTGTTTTTGTTATCAGTCATAACGACAAGGAATAAATGCTTATGAAAAAAATCATGGCGAAGTCTTTTTATGATCCAGCTTGACAAAACATTTTTTTTGTTAACAGTCATAACCACAAGGATTAAATGCTTATGAAAAAAAATCATGCCGACGTATTTTTCGGAGCCAGCTTGACAAAAAACATTTTTTTTGTTAGCAGTCATAACCACAAGGATTAAATGCTGATGAAAAAATTTCATGCCGAAGTCTTTTTCGCACCAAGCTTGACAAAAAGCATTTTTTTTGTTAGCAGTCATAACCACAAGGATTAAATGCTTATAAAAAGATTTCATGGCGAAGTCTTTTTCAGACCAAGCTTGACAAAAACCCTTGTTTTTGTTAGCAGTCATAACCACAAGGATTAAATGCTTATAAAAAGATTTCATGGCGAAGTCTTTTTCAGACCAAGCTTGACAAAAACCCTTGTTTTTGTTAGCAGTCATAACCACAAGGATTAAATGCTTATAAAAAGATTTCATGGCGAAGTCTTTTTCAGACCAAGCTTGACAAAAACCCTTGTTTTTGTTAACAGTCATAACGACAAGGAATAAATGCTGATGAAAAAATTTCATGGCGAAGTCTTTTTCAGACCAAGCTTGACAAAAACCCTTGTTTTTGTTAGCAGTCATAACGACAAGGAATAAATGCTTATGAAAAAATTTCATGGCGAAGTCTTTTTCCGAGCAAGCTTGACAAAAATCTGTCGTTTCTTAAATATCTTTTATTTTTTCTTATATTCAATCCTTGTAGTTATTGCTTTTAAATCCGTTCTTATAACGAATCCTTGTAGCTATTGCTTTTAAATCCGTTCTTATAACGAATCCTTGTAGCTATTGCGTTTTAATCCTTTCTTATATGTAATCCTTGTAGCTATTGCTTTTAAATCCGTCTCGATTAACGAACCGAAGGATAGATGTTCAGATAAATAATCTGACAAATCTGTTCGATAAAACACAACAGCAGGGATAAAATGAAACCACAGAAAGCGAGTATTTTGGTTGTAGATAACACCTCAACTAACCGACTCTTATTATCTCGGATGCTAACCAAGCAAGGATACAAAGTGCGCGGTGTTGAAAATGGTGCTAAAACATTGAAAGCAGCCCACAAGGCACCACCTGACTTGGTTTTGCTAAATGTTAAAATGCCTAAAATGGATGGCTATGAAGTTTGTAAACAATTAAAAGCCCATAAACAAACACAAGAAATTCCAATTATCTTTCTCAGTGCCTTAGATGAAGTCGCCAGCAAAGTAAAAGCCTTTGAAGTCGGTGGTGTAGATTACATTACCATACCTTTTCAGCCTGGGGAAGTCTTGGCGCGAGTTAAAATCCATCTGGAACTACGCCTGATGCAAAAAAGGTTAGAGGAGCAAAATGCCCGGCTTTTTCGTCAAAATGCTATGCTTGAAGCCCAACGGGAAGCAACCGTTGAAGTAGCTATTTTGGTTGTCGATGAACATCGCAAGGTACTTTATTCTAATCAACAATTTATCAAACTATGGCAGATTCCGCAGACGATTGTTGATAGTCAAGAAGATAACAAGCTCATCGAATTTGTGCAGCCACAATTGGAGTTTCCAAATGAATTTTTAGAAAAAGTAGAATACCTTTATAAACGATCCAATGAAATCAGTCAGGATGAGATTCCATTAAAGGACGGACGTATTATTGAACGCCATTCTGCTCCCATGATCTTTCCAAGTGGTGAAAATTATGGCCGGGTTTGGCATTTTCGCGATATAACAGAACGTAAGCGGGCCGAAAAAAAGCTGCAACAAGCCAAAGAAAATGCCGAAATTGCCAATCGCGCTAAGAGTGAATTTTTGGCCCACATGAGCCATGAATTACGCACACCGCTCAATGCGATTTTGGGGTATACGCAAATCTTTAAGCGCGATCAAAGCTTAATGGAAAAATATGGAAAACCGATTGACACGATTCATCGCTGTGGTGAACATCTCTTGATGATGATTAATGACATTTTGGCGCTGTATAAAATTGATGCTGGTAAACTGGAATTAGAGCCAAAAATTTTTCATTTACCCGACTGTCTGAAAACCGTGGTGCAAATGATGCAGAATCGGGCGCAATCAAGAAGTATTTCCTTTATATATCAAGTTCCACCAGATTTACCGAGCTATGTTGAGGCAAATGAAAAACTCTTGCGTCAAGTTCTGTTAAATTTACTTGGTAATGCTATTAAATTTACGGATACTGGCAGTGTAACGTTTACAGTTGAAATGCGGAAAACGGAACCAACTCAAGTGACTGATTTCCAAGCGCCTATTGAGCAGCAGCCTCAAAAAATGTCTTTCCAAGTGAAAGATACCGGCATCGGTATTTCGCCAGAAAGATTAGAAGAAATATTCTTACCTTTTCATAAAGTGGGTGATCGGCGTTTTCAAACCGAAGGTGCCGGGCTAGGCTTAGCGGTTAGTAGGCGGATTGTTCGCTTAATGGGGAGTGAATTGTCTGTGGAAAGCACACCAAATCAGGGTAGCGTTTTTGAATTTGAATTGGATTTACCACCAACCCCAGAAACTTATGAATTGGATTTACCACCAACCCCAGAAAAAGTAGAAAAAACCGAAAAAACAAAAACGCCAAAGATTATAGGTTTTCAGGGCGAAAAACGTAAAATTTTGATTACGGATGATCAATACATCAATAGGGAAGTTTTAAAAGCGATACTTTTGCCCTTGAACTTTGAAATTGCAGAAGCCTTCAATGGACGTGATGCGTTGCAAAAGTCGGCCACATTTCAGCCTGATCTGATTTTATTGGATTTGGTTATGCCAGTAATGGACGGTTTTGAGTTTCTGTGCCATATCCGACAACTGCCAACTATGACAAATGTGGTTATTATTGGCATTTCTGCAAACGTCTCCAAACAGAGCCAAAAAGAAACGTTAGCAGCCGGTTGTGATGGGTTTCTCAAAAAACCGCTGGAAACAGATAAACTTTTCAAGTGTTTGCAAGTTCACTTAGGTGTTCAATGGATTTATGAAAAAACAGCAGGAACAGAAGTAGCACAAAACGCTGAAGAGCAGCAGCCGTTCATTATTCCTCCCATTGACGCGCTGGAGAGTTTGTTAAAGAGCGCGAAGAGGCATAACATTACTGATATCCAAGAATGTGCCCAAAAAATTAAGGCATTTGATACTAAATTTATTCCATTTATTCAAAAAGTTGAGCAATTTTTGGAAAAATATCAATTTAAACAACTTATTCAATTTATAGAACAAGCCTATCTGGATATTGTCCAGAAACGTATTGTCATAAGAAAAGAAAAGGTAGAATGCGAATTAAGAATGAAGAATGAAGAATGAAGAATGAAGAATGAAGAATGAAGAATGAAAAATTGCAATACCGCAAAATTCGGCAGAAAAGCCACTTTGCTGAACGAAAAATCAATAACTTAGAGCCGATTACTGCTTTATTTTGCGCTATTGCGAAAAATGACTAATTATGGAGGTGGAGGTACGAAACCAAAGAAATCCGATTTTTCCAAAAAATAGGATTTCTATACAGCCCCAAATAAATCCGATTTTTCCAAAAAAATCGGATTTCTACGGATTTCTATCTGGAAGGGCACTGCTAAATAAAGAAATCAAGAAAAATGACAAACTCCAACACATTAGAAAACATCACCGTTTTAGTAGTCGATGATAAACCAGACAATTTAGACGTTTTGATTGCCCATTTAAACCAACGGGGCTTTTCTATTTCTGTCGCGTTGAATGGTGAGGATGCACTTGGATTAACCAAGGAATTTTTACCTGATATTATTATTCTGGATATCCTCATGCCCGGCATTGATGGTTTTGAAACTTGTCGCCGTTTGAAGAAAGATAAAAATACCAAAGACATTCCGGTTATTTTTATGACGGCACTCTCGGAAACGGTTGATAAAATTAAAGGTTTTGAAGCTGGCGGCGTGGATTACATCACCAAACCTTTTCAACATAAAGAGGTTTTGGCACGAATCAATACCCATATAACCCTTCGCAATCAACAAACACAGTTAGAAAAACAAAATACCGATCTAATAAAACTAAACACCAAGTTAACCAAGTTGAACGCAAAATTAACTAAATTGAACGAACAACTCAAACAGGAGATTGCCCAGCGAGAAGAAGCTGAAAATGCGCTGCAACTAGCAGATGCAAAGCTTTCGGTGATTACCGAGCAGGAAGCTGAACGCTGGGGCATATCTGGTTTTATCGGTAATAGTCAAACCATTATCACGATTCTCGATAATATTCGCCGTTTACAAAGTGTGGAAAAAACCAGTGTCTTGATTCTCGGTGAAAGCGGTACCGGCAAAGAACTGATTGCACGCGCCATTCACTTTGGCAGTCCTCGTGCTAAAGAGCCTTTTATTCCCGTCAACTGTTCTGCGATTCCTGATGAATTAGCAGAATCAGTCTTTTTTGGTCATGTACGTGGTGCTTTCACGGGGGCAGTCACTGATCGCAAGGGTCACTTTGAATTGGCAAACGGCGGGACTCTATTTCTGGATGAAATAGCTGACATGCCAAAGCGATTGCAAGCCAAACTCCTACGCACCCTAGAAGATGGTACCTTGATGCCGGTGGGCGGCAGTCATGAAAAAAAAGTGGATGTCCGTATTATTGCCGCGACTAATGCTGAGCTACAGTCGAAGATTGCCGCAGGTGAATTTCGTGATGATCTCTACTTCCGGTTGGCAAGTTACATTGTTCAGGTACCTTCCCTGCGTGAGCGCAAAGAAGATATTCCGTTGTTGGTCGATCATCTTTTATCTCGGTTGGCGGCGGAGATGGGCCGCCCTAAGGCGAAATTGACATCACAAGCCTTGGCAACCTTGGAGAATTACCATTTTCCCGGCAATATCAGGGAATTAAAAAACCTCATTGAACATGCCATGATCAGCAGTGGCGGTGCCCCAATTCAACCGCAGCATTTCCATTTCATTGAGTCGGCACGGGCCGCTTCTACTCCAGTTACAACAACGCGCCAACTTATTGAGACGGTTTCGTTGCCTTCTCAAACCGGCCTGACTGTTCAAAACCATCAAACCGGTGTTCAAGCTGAAAACCTTTTGCTGAAAATACCCCCAAATCCCATCCCAAAAGGGGAGATATTCATTGAGGAGGAAACCATTCTGGCTTATGTGCGCGAATATGGCAGCATTACCAATAGTCAGTGCCGGCAGTTGCTTAAATCAAATTACCATCGAGCCTCTTATCTTTTGAAAAGGATGAGCAAGGACGGGAGGTTAGTGCGCGAAGGTGAACGGCGAGGTTCCTATTATCGTCAACCTTATAGTGAGACTACAACTTCTTTTAGGAATAAACGGATTTTTCCTAGGTATTTTTGAGTGTCCTTGGTAAAGAAAATATAACGCTTGCATACGCAAATGACGCATGCAAGCGCCGCGCTATCTCTTGCGTCAAAGCGCGTCAAAGCGCGTTTATTTTATAGCCCATTCAATCGAGATGCTATAAGGACTCGTTGTCAGAAAACACCTACAAAAAGTATGGCTAATGAGGCGCAATTGGGGGCCATAACTTAATTTGAAACATTTTATGGCCCCTAAATCAGGTAGTCTAAATAACCAGAAAATATCTCTTGCGTCAAAGCGCGTCAAAGCGCGTTGATTTTTCCACTTCAGTTGAATTTATAAGATTCAATTTAACCCTTAATTCGCTTATGTTATGCGGCTTTAAAAAGTGCCTAAGCCAGTCTATAGCAAGAAACCGACGAAGGCACTGTTACGTTTTCGAGAGTTACCGCGTCATGACTTATACAGGAGTCATCGAGAAATCTTGGAAAAAATTCGTTTATCCGCGTAATTGGCGCTTCGCCACTGCGTTTCGTTGTACTAAGATTGCCGCGTCTTACATATTATGCGGCTTGAGAAAGTGCCTAAGCCAGTCTATAGCAAGAAACCAACGAAGGCACTGTTACGTTTTCGAGAGTTGCCGCGTCATGACTTATACAGGAGTCCAAGATTTCATAAAGAAAAAATTCGTTTATCCGCGTAATTCGTTGTACTAAGATTGCCGCGTCTTACATATTATGCGGCTTGAGAAAGTGCCTAAGCACTCACCGAACAAATTAAACTTTGCAAATTGTGCGTATGAAAACACCCACTTTCAATTTACCAGAGATTCCAGCCGAGGAGCAAACGCCGTCGGTTTGGCAGATGTTGCAAATCATTTTGCAACTGCAAGAACACATCAAGCAGTTGGAAAATGAAATCTCGCACCTCAAGAAACACCAACGGGACGAAGTCAGAAGTTCGGCTACTGATTTGAAAGTTCCCCCAACACAGCCTTTAAAAGAAACAACGCCTACCGTTGCCGAAACCATAACAACGCCTCCCGTTGCCGAAACCATAAAAAAAAGTCCTAGTCAGGCAAGGCGGTTTAAGCGTCGGGTATCCGTCCTCCGTCAACCGATTTTCACCGTTTTCAAAAAAGCGCCCTCTATTCCTTTTATTGGGCTATTGATTTTAATCGTATGGTTGCCTCTGCCTTATGGGAGTAATCATGACTGGGCGTGGGCGGTGATGGAAGTGTGGATATTTGGCATGGCATTGCTGTGGTTATGGCAATATGTGCGAGGGCTACATAAGCTAACCCCAGTTTTCTATAAAGCGATTCCTATATTGGTTATATGGGTTATCTGGCTTCTTTATATCACGTTCCAATGTACGCCCCTGCCTTATGCTTGGATTCAATTGCTCTCTCCCCAAGCCGCTGAAGCTTATGCCTTTTTCAATCCAACCCATACCACGCTGTCTGTCGATTCGCATAGTACGGCCGTTGGTTTGCTCAAAAGTCTCAGTTATGTGTTGTTGTTTACGTTGACTTTATTGCTTGTCAATACTCGTTCTCGTCTGCGCTGGGTTGCTTATGCACTGGTATTCAGTGGCCTGTTTCAAGCACTCTATGGCAGTCTCATGACTTTATCGGGATTGGAATATGGGTTTTTCCATGAAAAAGTGTATTACCGAGATGTCGCCACCGGCACTTTTATCAATCGGAATCATTTGGCCGCTTATTTGGTGATGTGTCTATCGGTGGGGATTGGTTTGTTGATTGCCCAATTGGGAGACGGAAAAGCACCCAGCAGTTGGCGCAAACGAGTTGTTGGGCTATTGGATTGGATCTTGAGTCCCAAAATGCTGTTAAGGCTTTTTCTGGTGATCATGGTGATTGCGTTGGTTATGACGCACTCACGCATGGGAAATACCGCCTTTTTTGCCAGTATGTTGATTGCCGGGATACTGACTTTAATGTTATCCAGACGAGCCAACCGCGCCACCGTCATCTTGTTAGTCAGCCTGATTGTGATTGATATATTTATTGTTGGTGCTTGGTTTGGTGTCGAGAAGGTGGCACAACGTCTGGAACAAACCAGTTTCTCCACGGAAAAGCGCGATGAAGTCGATATATATACGATTCCGTACTGGCAGGATTATTTTTTGACAGGTTCTGGGCTGGGTAGCTATTACACGACGTTCCCCCGTTATCAAGGCGCGGATGTGAAGGGTTTTTGGAATCACGCGCATAATGATTATCTGGAATTTGCAGTCGAGACGGGTATTATTGGCGCGTTGCTGTTGGGTATTGCCCTGTTGTTGACATTAGCTATGGTACTGATTGCCCTGTATCGTCGCCGTCGGGCTTTGAATAGAGGTATTGCTTTCGGTGTCACGAATGCTTTTTGTCAGACAATCCCATTTTTATGAACATTTTATTTATTTCCTCGTCTTCCGCATGGTGTGAACCTCTTATCAACTCAACTAGTTAAAAGCAAGCATAGCATAAAATTCCACAATCTCTTCGTTTAACAGTTGTTCAGTGAGGTGCTAGGGTAGTAAACTCACTGACAAGCTAATCACCAACACAATCTTGCTCAATTGGGTTTTCATCTTTATCACCTCTAACGATAATGGAAAATAGATAAAATTTGCAAAATCATTGGACTTTTTGTTAATTTACGCTACTCATCACCTCCTTAATATCAATGAAAAAATGTTTTTTAGCTGTTTTTTCTCCTGTCGAACTCGCCCACCTACCGCCAACGACTGACGAGTTGAATTGAAGTTTCTGTGGTTTCGGAAATTCCTTACGTCATTCCAGAAACAACAAGACACGATTCTGGATGGACGGTAGGTCATTTTTGGAACCGGAATGGTTTAATTAATTGCAACTCGACTTCTTCAGATTTTTTGGCATTGTATAAGTCCCATCTCAATTGCAAGTTTATCCAGAAGTCTTCTGACACACCGAAAAATTTTGCGAGCCTTAACGCTATACTTGGCGTTATCTCTCTTTTTTTATTAATAATGTCGTTAATTATTGGGTACGGCACACGAATGGCAATTGCTAAGTCGTCTTGGCTCATTTCCATTGGGATTAAAAACTCCTCCAATAACATTTCTCCGGGATGGGTTGGCTCTCTATGTGTAGGAATACGCATCTTATGTCACCTTTATCCACTTCATTTGGACCAGCATCTGTCCATATAAAGCAAATTCTATATTGCCCATTAATACGGATGCTATATTCGCCTTTCCGGTATCCAATCAAAGATTCCAATCTGTTCCCAGGTGGCACTTCAATGCCATTAAGTTAAGAAATAAACGAGAAAGAGCCAAAGCTAAAGTCCCCTAAAGGGGACTGGTAAATTCCTGATTTTTTCAGAAGCACACGATATGGCATTGAGTCTTCAGTGCCCTTTAGGGCACTTCAGCTATTAGACGACGGCTTTACCAAAGGCGGGGGGATTATTTGTTTCTAATTCCGCAAACTGTGTGGCATTGAGGTGGCACTTGCAGTTCCTCCAATATTTGGATGGAATCAAGTTGATCTAGTTTTCTTGAGGCAACACGCCAAAGAGACTGGGGACAGGTTTTTCTCGCGTCTTTAGTGTTTTCCCCATTAAATATGTCTTCTGTTGCTTTGTTTTTGAATGAGATAATCATTTATAGACAGCATGGACTTGTTATAACAGATGAAAGGGGAAGGCGATAAAAAAAAACGTCGCTTTGGGGTTTTAATTGACATATCAACACCCACTCAAATATTGACAATTTATCTGATTTTAGTATGGAGGTTTTGAGTTCTCTTCATGCTACGCTCTTGCTCAATTGGGTTTTCATCTTTATCACCTCTAACGATAATGGAAAATAGATCAAATTTGCAAAATCATTGGACTTTTTGTTAATTTACGCTACTCATCGCCTCCTTAATATCAATGAAAAAAAACTGTTTTTTAGCGGTTTTTTCTCCTGTCGAACTCGCCCACCTACCGCCAACGACTGACGAGTTGAAGTTTCAGTGGTTTCGGAAATTCCTTACGTCATTCCAGAAACAACAAGACACGATTCTGGATGGACGGTAGGTAATTTTTGGAACAGGAATGGTTTAATTAATTGCAACTCGACTAATTGACTTATGCTATCTATTCTACTCATGTCGTTATTTTTGCATCGATTTAGATAGAAATCAAGTAACAGTTGTTACCTCCCTCTCCCATTCTTTACGCATTTCATTGATTTCTTGATCAATTTCATCCAAGCTTTTACCCATACCCAAGCATCCCCACGCACGATCCAATGCCATTAAGTTAATATATAACCTATTGATTTTTACCTGGTAGATACACAGGCTTTAATAACACGCCCCTTTCTTGCTCAAAAAAAGCCCCAAAGGGGCGACATTAATATAGCCTGTGTATCTACCAGGTAATATAGCCTAGGAAAACGCGTTGATTTGTTTTTGTCAGACAATCCCATTTTTCTGAACATTTGAATTATTTTCGCGTCCGTCCGCATGATGTGAACCTATTATCAACTCAGCAGTTAAAAATAAGCATAGCATTAATACGTGAATAAGCCTTATTTGTGGGCCATCAACTGGAATGAACCAATACAGTTTATGTGTTTTTTTTGGCTTTTGCTTATACTGCAAACGGTTTAGAATTGGACTTTTATGTTTTAAGAAATTTTGTCTATGAAATCCAACCCCGACAGGGGTTGAATTTGAATAGGTGAAACCTCAATGCCACACAGTTTGCGGAATTAGAAACAAATAATCCCCCCGCCTTTGGTAAAGCCGTCGTCTAATAGCTGAAGTGCCCTAAAGGGCACTGAAGACTCAATGCCATATCGTGTGCTTATGAAAAAATCCTGAATTTACCAGTCCCCTTTAGGGGACTTTAGCTTTGGCTCTTTCTCGTTTATTTGTTAACTTAATGGCATTGAGGTGAAACCTGGGGGATGGAGTTTTTTTTTTGCTTTTGCTTACATACCAACAACAGAATTATAAATTGCTTTTGCGAACCTCGAAAGGGCACCTAGTGAATCGCCCCAAGTGCAACTTGGGGAAAAAATCTGCGGTGTCCCACTTATCCCTTTCAATTTGAGTTGTCTTGCGCTTTAAAGCTAAGGTTTCTTTAAAAGGCACGGTTTTCTTTCTTGAATTGGTAAGTTAAAGTGCCGCTCCCACCAGTATATATACTTCATACCGTCACAATTTGCGCTGAAAGTCATTTCGACTAAAGAAAAAATCTTATAGTTGATGGGCTTTCGATTTCTCCGTCAAAAATATGACAGAAAAGCTCAGTTTATGGCAATGCTCAGTATACTTAGAGGGTGTTTTAAAAGGGAGGGTATCTGTGGAAAACGCACACTGAATAGATACCATCCCTCGACGGGATAGTATCTGCACGCTCGTGCGTTCTTTTGAAAAGGATGAACAAGGACAGGAGGTTAGTGCTAATGAAAACTGAAAACTGAAAAATGAAAAATGAAACTATTAATTATAAGCTACTAATTTTACAAACAATTTAATCAATTATTGGCCCATTTTCATTTTCACTGTTTTGAAGTACGTTCCGTATACAACTTCTTTTAGGAATAAACGGATTTTTCCAAGGCATTTTTGAGTGCCCTTGGTAAAGATTTTCGTTACCGTTTTATGCCTTTCATTTTCACCCGCGTCTGTACGTTCCGCATAACAGTAAAATCATCAAACAACAGCCCCAAGGCTCTTTCGCCTAGAGGCTTTTCGGTGCTCCAATTGGTAAGTTCTAGTTAATTAATGGCGGTGGAGATGGGGGGGGATAGTATATTGTTGCCTTTTAAGAGTGCTGAAAGCTGTGCCAGTTGCAGTGCATTATTCTCAAAATCTTGAGTAACCATTTTGCTCGCGTTGTCAGTTGGTTTAACATCGAACATTTGAAAAAACCTAAAAGCGGCTTCTAGTCGTACGCTCACCGGTGTCTCCACATCCATCATCACCGACTCGACAACATCCAGTGCCGTATGAGTGATTTGTTGTACCCGTTGAGTGGTTTCGGCTTGTTGATTCATTTCAGAATTTGGCATTTTTTTTTCGCTCCATTGTGGCTAGAGGTTTAGCCATTCAATCAATTGAATTTTGAGTTTGTTGCTTTAGAAAAGCTGAGTTATTCAGAACTTCTGTTTGGAATTATTATAGACAATATATATGCCAACTTTTTAAGAGTCTATATTTCAATAAGATAGATAAATCATGGCACCGGCCGCTCATCAAATTGCTCATAAACTGCTCATAAATTACTTATAAACTGCTCATAAACTGCTCATAAAGTGCTCATAAATTAGCGTTTGTAGTTTGTAGTAGGCGATTTATCGCCTCACCGTTTGTAGTAGGCGAACTTAAGTTGCTAAAGCAACTACTACAAACTTAAGTTGCTAAAGCAACTACTACAAACTTAAGTTGCTAAAGCAACTACTACAAACGACAAACGCTCTCACTCCCATGCTTTCAACCCGCTTTCTCGTGTCAACAAGACAACACGAGAGTCAACATTAAGCACCTGAACACTCTCTGACAATGAAACAACCGGCGACTTCCAGTAACAATGTCCACAAACGACAACCGTTTGAGTTTTAACCTTGTTTAGCACACTTCGCACTTCTTTTTGTCCGGCGAGACGTGTTTCGGGAATATCCGGCCCTTCATGTAGTACCAAAATATCTGGTGCTTGAGTCAGTAATCTTTGACTTTTTCGATTCCATTCTTTTGGGCTATGTCGCCACGGTTTCTCAGGTTTACCTAGAATGCCGCTGATACCAGCGATGCTCAGATTGTCTAACTTGATGAAATCGCCATCAAGTGGATAGATGTTTGTCCAGCGGCGAAATACATTGGCAAATTCACATTTGCCCTTAAATTGATCATGATTGCCGGCAACGCCGACAACCCAGCGGAAGTCGTGAGCAAAATCACACCAAATCTCTTCCACATCACCGAGTCCTCCGCGTCGGTTAAGTTCTGGCAACGCGTAGAAATCTCCAGCAAGAATAACCCCGGTACGTTGAGCGGCCGGGATAAGCCCAAATTCAGCCATCATACTCATCTCTTGTGCCACAATGTGGCCGAGCAAACGCCTTGCATACACGGGTTTGTCTAGTGAATCATAAGCTTGCAAATCAGCGGTTATGAGCAACGCGTCCAATTCATCAGGGAGTTGATCAACGATACCCCACAAAACAGGAATGTGTTTTTCCTCAATACCAGCTCCCCCAGCGGCGACACTGACGCTCGGAATGCTGAGCAGAGGTTTTTCATTTATATTAATAATAAGCATGTTTTTGTTTTGGAGTGCATCAACTAATACTGTCCTTTAAAAGGATAAGTACTGAAGCCGGAATAAACCTGTATTTTCCAAGGGCGCATTTGTCAGCTAATTAGGAATAAATCGTCATGGCTAGGCGATTTAGCCACCCCCGAACCTGAAAATCAGTTTATTTCGCCAATCCGTTGTACTAGATGTTATGGCTATTTTCACAGTAAACAGGTATTTTCCAAGGGCGCATTTTGTTAGCTGACTTTGACTTTTGATTGGAAAATACACCTGAAGAAAATTATTGCCGAAGGTACTTAGTATCAGTCACGTAAAAATCTATAGGATTACACCGTATCGGTTACCCATTTGAAATCAATTTTAACCACGATAATCCGCAACGCCTCGTCTAGTATTTGATAAAACAGCCGATAATTTTCTTCGATACGGTAAATGTTTTCAAAGTCTGGTTGTTTAATGGCTTCTTCTGGGCGCGGATTAGTTTGTAAAGCTTTGAGTTGCTCGATCATGCGAGTTTGCCAAGATTGGGGCAGACACTTGATGATTTCTTGGGCGGTTGGCTTAATTTATACGGTATAGCTCATAATTCAAGTTCCTTTGTTAAATCGTTTAGAGCAATAGCGCCTTGTTCTTTTAAGGCATCATTGATATTGGCTCTATCAATGCAGCCAGAAATTTTGGCTATCAGTTCCGTGTCTTCTATTGGAACAAGCGCAATAAGGGCTTTGTCTTGGAAGCTGAATGTCATGCGTTCCTTTTCGGCGGCGGATTGTTCGAGTAGTTCTTCTAAACTGGGTTGAGTATCAGTTTCTGGGGTTAGTGTTTCTGGTTGAGTTGTGTTCATAGTAATACCTCATTATAGTAATGAAAAATGATTAGATACTCAAGAAGGGAACAAACCTGAAAAGGACTTTTTGAGAAACCAAAATAACCAAGTGTAACTAGCGAAATTAATATACCCAGGGGCAACGCCCCTGGAAATCCAAGTTATGCCCACGTTGAGTATACTTAGCACCGTCATAAACCTAGCTCTTTCTGTCATTTCGACGAGAGGAGAAATCTTATTGGATTAGCAGATTTTGAGCTTTGCTCGAAATGACAAGCGCAAATTGTGACAGTGTCAAGTATCTCAGCCTTGAAATTAATTTCAAGGCTTATTTATTTTTACGATAAATCCCTCCTCTCTTTCCAACGTCAACGACTAAAACCAGTAAAATGTTGTCATGTATCTCATAAAGAACACGATAATCCCCAACCCAAATACGGTAACGATTTTCATAGCCTTGTAGTTTTTTAACACCGTGGGGGCGTGGGTTTTTAGCTAAAGCGTCTATTTTTGGTTTTAATCGCGCCTGAAGATTCTTATTAAGCTTGTTAAATTGATGCAAAGCGGCGGGTTCAAAATCAACCAAGTAATCCAGAAATTATAACCCCAATTCTGTCTTGATTTGCTCCCAAGGTATTGGTTGTCCACCTTCTTTAAGCGCATCGTCAGCGTTGGCATTATCAATGCCGTCTTCAATCTCTTCAAACAATTCGTCGTCTTCTATTGGAACAATTGCAACAAAGACTTGGTTTTGGTATGTCAAAGTGATGCGTTGTTTCTTGGCAGCAGCGCGATCAACTAAATCTCCTAAATGGGCTTGTGCCTGGTTTTGGTGCGTAGGGCTTTTACACTCACTATTCGCCGCAGCGCGTGTCAGCAATTTTCCTAAACAAGATGGGGTGCTAATTTTAGCGATGGGTTCTGCTAGTCCTCGCATAATCGTCAAAGAAATCCGATTTTTTCAAAAACTCGGATTTCTTTGTTATAAAATAATAAGATAAAACAAACTTTTTTGACTATAAAACCCTTAACATTAATACGTCAATAACCGAAAATTGTGGGCCATACAGTGAAATGAGCCAGTCAATGTTTTTTCAACTGATTGATTTAAATTATATTATTTCTAATTAGTCATTAGTACAACGAAACTTCGTTCTGGAACGCCAATGACGCTTAGTACAACGAATTACGCGGATAAACGAATTAGTCTAGTATAGTAAGTACAACGAATTACGCGGATAAACGAATTAGTCTAGTATAGTAAGTACAACGAATTACGCGGATAAACGAATTAGTCTAGTATAGTAAGTACAACGAATTACGCGGATAAACGAATTAGTCTAGTATAGTAAGTATAACGAATTACGCGGATAAAGGAATTACGCTAAGTATTTAACAAACATTTAACAAACCAAGAAGTGATATCCCCTAATCCGTTGTACTATAGACTTAATTGTTGTACTAATTCGTTTATCCACGTAATTCGCTGTACTAGACTAATTCGATTATCCGCGTAATTCGCTGTACTAATTCGTTTATCCACGTAATTCGCTGTACTAGACTAATTCGATTATCCTCCAAGCAAAGCTAAAATTGCAACGCGTGTTAACCCAAGTTTATGAAATTAAAGCAGAACTAGCCGAACTCGACAACTCCGATTGGCCCTTTCCGGTGTATCAGGCGTTAAAACGTTTAGATCAATCGCCTTGTACGCTGCAAGATTATCTGAATGTGTTTGAGGCTTTTATCCATTTACATTTTGTCACGCTTGCCAGTCAATTTTATTGGGCGTTTACGCAGCAGCATTTAACCGCCGCGACGGATGAATTACAAGCCGGCTTAGCGGTGGTGTATGAGTCTTTGCTGGATCCCAATTGTGGCGGTGGGGTGACTTGGTTGCGGCGCTGTGCGATATTGTCGTTGGCTTGTGAGCAATTAAAAGTGCCATTGCCTTTATCGAAACTAGCGGCTATTTTAGAGCCATCCACGTTAACGTTAACCAAGCAACCCAATACCAATCCCGCAACGCAAGACACGCAGCTTTGGTTGATTGAACAAGGCGGGGAATGCTGGCGTTTTTTAAAATCACTGGCGCGGTTACGCCACGCCATTAAATTCTATGAACCGCTTGATCTGAATACCATTGATGACGATGAGATTTGGGAATCCGTTGATATTTTGTTAGAGACGCTCAAAACCATTTTTCAACCCTATCGCGGTTTACAATTAGTCCTGATTGATGAAATCACGTTGGATGATAGCCAACAACGTCAAGTTGGGGTGCATTGTTATTGGCACGATAGCGCTTTTTTATGTGTGACTCACCGTAATCACCGTAAAGCAATGGGCAAGATTTGGCATAAGTTGGCAGAGCGCCCACTCCGCCTATTGCGACTTGGGAATGACAGGAATCGCTGTTATTGTATCACCCGCTGCGGGCTTATACGGATTTTGTCTATTTAATGCCGATCGGTTTCGTTACCATCATCATGAGAGCAATCTAGCCAATCCGCTGCCGGGTTTATTAGACAGTGTGCGCTGGAAAGCAGAACGAGTCGCCAGTGTGTTACAACGGACTTATCAAGCCTCGGAGTCAGCGGCGAATTGGCAAACCGCTGCGGATGAGGCGACGTTTAAATTCATCTTGTGCTGATAAGAAAGAGGTGTCAAGGGCTTTGAAGTTATCGAGACGTTATCTATGGAATAAACGTTTCCGTCAACTTATTAGAGGAGTTAAGAAGTTTCTATATCAGCCATTATTTTAAATGGTGTAAGAAATTTGATCAGTCTTAACCACGCAACAAACTGATTTAATTTCCTATTTGTCTGAATTAAGATTTACAGAATGAAAAAATCAGAAATCGCTAAAGCGACTATTACAAACATTACTACAAACTTATAGATTCAGTCGCTAAAGCGACTACTACAAACATTTCTACAAACATTTCTATAAATTGATAGATTCAGTCGCTAAAGCGACTACTACAAAGAAGCAATAATAAAGGATTGGTTAATGGGCATTGTTTTGAACTAATCCTTTATTATATACAATCCTTGTAAAACAACGCGTCGGATGGGTAAGCTTTGCTACACCATCAGAGTTAACGGATTCAGTCGCTAAAGCGACTACTACAAACAAACTGACTTATCCTTGCTTATATTCAATCCTTGTTGTTTCAGTTAAAGCGACGACTACAAACCAATTCCTAATGTGCTTCGTTCCAATTATCTCCTACCCCAATATCAACCAACAAAGGTACTCGTAATTCAGCAACCTGAGTCATCGCGTCAATAATAGCCGCTTTCGCGTCTTCTAGCGCGTCTTCGGCAATTTCAAAAACCAGTTCGTCGTGTACTTGCATCAGCATTTTGACTTCTATGCCAGTGTGAGAAATCCATTTGTCGATTTCAATCATTGTCAGTTTAATCAGATCAGCCGAGCTTCCTTGAATTGGCGCGTTAACGGCAGTGCGTTCGGCATATTGGCGGCGTTGGTGGTTGCGCGTTTTGATGTCTGGAAGGTATAAACGTCGCCCAAACAGGGTTTCTACATAGCCTTGTTGTTTAGCGAGTTCTCGCGTTTCTTCTATATAGCTTTTGACACCTGGATAGCGGCTAAAGTAAGCTTCAATATAGGTTTGCGCCTCACTGCGTTCAATGCCAAGTTGTTTGGCTAATCCAAAGGCTTGCATGCCATAAATCAATCCAAAGTTGACGGCTTTGGCGCTGCGGCGTTGTTCTGTGCTGACATCTTCAAGCGGCACATCAAAAACTTCTGCCGCGGTGAACTTGTGAATGTCTTCGCCAGCCGCGAAAGCGGCGAGTAGTTTTTTGTCTCCAGAGAAGTGCGCCATGATACGGAGTTCTATTTGGGAATAATCAGCAGCGAGGAGATGGTAGCCTTTTGGCGCGACAAAGGCTTGACGAATCCGTCGCCCTTCGGCGGTGCGGATGGGTATGTTTTGCAGGTTCGGATTGGTTGATGATAATCGCCCTGTCGTTGCCACCGCTTGTTGATAGGAGGTATGTACTCGGCCTGTTTTTGGGTTGATTTGCTGGGGCAGTGTGTCGGTGTAGGTGGATTTGAGTTTGCTTAGGCTGCGGTATTCCAAAATCAGTTGGGGTAGCGGATAGTCGATGGCGAGTTCTTCTAAGACTTCGACAGCCGTGGAAGGTTCTTTTTTGGGCGTTTTTTTTAAAACAGGCAAGCCGAGTTTGTCAAACAGAATGGTTTGTAGTTGTTTGGGTGAATTGAGATTAAATTCGCTGCCAGCCATGTCATAAGCTTGTTTTTCAAGCGTTTGTAAACTTTGCGCTAATTCGGCACTGTGTTGGTACAGTTGCGTGGCATCTATTTTGACGCCGTGGCGTTCCATTCTAATTAATACCGGAATAAGTGGCATTTCTATGTTGGTGAAAACATGGCGCAGGTTGCAAACCGATTCAGGCTCAGAGTTGCAAACCGGCTCTGGCTCGGAAATGGGGCCGAGTTTGGCGGCCGCTTTTTGGCTGGAAGCGGTTTGTAATTGGTGCCATAATGTTTGATGCAGTTGCAAAGTCATGTCGGCATCTTCGCAAGCATAAGGCGTTGCTTGTTCTAAATAAATTTGGTTAAAGGTGAGTTGTTTTTTACCTTTGCCAGCAATGTCTTCAAACTTGGTTGTTTGTAATCCGAGGTATTTTTTGGCGAGCGCGTCAAGATTGTGCTGGGTGGCAATGCTGTTGAGCACGTAAGATTCTAGCATGCTGTCAAAGGCGATGCCTTGTAGTTGAATGCCATGATTGGCGAGGACGTGGGCATCGTATTTGATATTGTGTCCTATTTTCGGTTTGTCGGGATTTTCTAGTAATGGTTTGAGCGCCGCCAATACGTTGTCACGCGAAAGTTGTGCAGGGGCCCCTAAATAGTCATGGGCAAGAGGCACGTAGGCCGCTTCTCCAGGTTGCACAGCAAACGATACGCCAACGATTTGGGCTTCTAGGTAGTCTAGGCTAGTGGTTTCGGTGTCAAAGGCAAAAAGTTCCGCTCCAACAAGGCGGTTGAGCCAGTCGTCAAATTCGGTTTGGCTGAGAATGGTGTAAAATATTCCTTGCTCCTCTTTTTCAGTACTCAGACTTTCTTTCTCTTTTTTAGGGGGCCATGTTGCGTCATGAGTGGGTGAGATTTTTGGCATGGCCCCATTGTCGTCAGCGGGGCGGTTTTCGGGTTTTTTAGTACTCAGACTTTTTTTTTCGTTTCTAGGGGGCCATGTTGTGTCATGAGTGGGTGAGATTTTTGGCATGGCCCCATTTTCGTCAGCGGGGCGGTTTTCGGGTTTTTGTAAGGATAGGGGACGGGAATTATGGGCAACTTCTCGCTCGGCTGTGTGGATATCTTCCGTTGAGAGGGCTGTGTGGGGCCGAGGTGTAGGGTGGCTGGCTGGAAGATCGGCCAACCATTTTTTAAACTCGAGTTGGGTATAGAGTTGACGTAGCTTGTCGATATCGGGCGGATTGAGTTTGAGTTGTTGCGGTGTGTGTGAGAGTGGCACATCGCATTTAATCGTTAATAATTGTTGTGTTAGCGGCAAATGTGATAACGCTTCGCGTAGATTTTCACCGACTTTGCCTTTGATGAGTTCGGCGTTTTTTATCACGGTGTCTAAGTTGCCGTAGGTGTTGAGCCATTTGACGGCCGTTTTGGGGCCGACGGTTTTGACACCGGGTATGTTGTCGACTTTGTCGCCTATCAGGGCGAGATAGTCTATTATCAATTGTGGTGGTACGCCAAATTTGTCTTGGATTCCTTGTGCGTCTAAGTGCGTATTTAAGCGCGTATTTTTTTTCATGGTATCGACAAGGGTGATGGAGGCGTTGACGAGTTGGGCAAAGTCTTTATCGCCAGTGAAAATCAGGGCCGACATGCCGGCCGCTTCGGCTTGTTTAGCCAGGGTACCGATCACATCGTCAGCTTCGACACCGCTTTTTATGAGTAATGGAAAACCAAGTGCTTGCACCATTTCGTGGATGGACGAAATTTGGGCCGCTAAGTCAGCTGGCATGGGTGGGCGGTTGGCTTTGTAGTCGGGATAGAGTTCGTGACGGAAGTTTTTATCTTTGGTATCAAACGTCACGGCGGCATAGGCGGGCTGGTAGTCGTGCAACAGAGTTTTAAGCATGTTAGTCATGCCATAGATCGCGCCAGTTGGCATTCCTTGGGAATTGTTTAGGGACGACATGGCGTGATAGCCGCGATAGAAATAGTTAGAACCGTCTACTAGAATTAGGGTGTTTTTGTTCATTATGGGCCTATTCATTATGCGAATATCGATGTAAAAATGAAAAATGTAGACTTATAAAATGACTTTCACTGAAGATGTTTTTATAAGTTATTGATTTTATAAGATTCATTTTAACCATTAATTCGCTTTCAGTGATCTAATTTCAACTAAAAATAGTGTGGACTGGGTTACAAATATCGTCAGGTTAGCTTTGAAGTATAACAGATTATCGAATTTAACGGATTGTGCCGTGGGTGGTTTGTATACAACACAGAGGGCACAGAGTTGACACAGAGGAACACAGAGAAAAGACGGCGTTTTTAATTATTTAAACCCGTTATTTAATTAATTATTTTTGTTGCTCAAAGTATAACCCAAGCAACAATTCATTTTCACCCTTTTGAAGTACGTTCCGTGTAATGACTTGATTTCGTTTTTCTCGTTGCACTGGGCGCATTCCCATTTTCCGGGTACGAAAGTTAATAACGATGGCGATTATGCTTAATATAAGGATTGATAAAAGTCAATTTTTCTATTGAGTACGTTTATCCGCGTTTTTAATTCGTTTATCCGCGTAATTCGTTGTACTAAATTCGTTTATCCGCGTAATTCGTTGTACTAAATTCGTTTATCCGCGTAATTCGTTGTACTTTCGCTCGGTGGAAATTATTATGTTGGCTTTGGATGAAAACACGTCACAAGTGAGTGTTCCAAACCAAAATTGGCCGCCCGATTTTTTTGAAAAAACCGCCGGGTGCCTTGCCGATGATCCGATTGAACGTGCGCCTCAAGGTGCAGATGAAATACGGGAGGTGCTAAAATGAGCTTTTTGTTTGACGCTAATGCCTGTATTTATTATTTGAATAAATCGGTTGCGTTGCCTTCGACAAGCGAAGGCAACGGACAAGATTGCCTTCGACAAGCGCAGACAACGGCTTTCGACAAGCGAAGGCAACAGACAATATGTTGTGGTGGTAACTGATAACTGCTAACTGAAACGAGGCATTATGATTAATGGTATTAGACAACACCGTAGAAAAAGGTGGTCGAATTGAGGCGTTGTCGCCAGAGCTGCCAGCCGGCGCAACCGTGGAAATCATTGTATTAATTGAATCACTTCCGCCAGAAACTCAGACAGAACGTTGGTTGCGCTTGGCGGCGGATGATAAGCAGTTGGAGCAAGCACGACAAGAGTTTGCGGCGGGGCAATGGGTAGAACTTGGAGATGACGACGAGTTGGAGGTTTTGTTAAAAAAAAATCGGTCAAAGAAATCAATCCTATTTTTTCAATCGGATTTCTCATTGATTAATTTATGACCACTAAGTCCCTTTCTGGAACTTTAGCTATACGCCTTCCGATTTATCTGAAGGCGAGGCTGGCTAACTCACCTATTAAAAGCGATCACACTTGGCTAATCATCAATAACAACCTGATAACTAATAATTTATACAATGAGACTCAAACTAGAATCACTAGAAAACGGAATACCTGCTATACATAAGGATATGGTGGGTTATTACAAACATAGTTGTATGGTATGTTTTCATACTCAGGGACATGCAAGTGGTGTCAAACTCAAAGTCATGCGTGAAGGATTCGAGGAGACTTATTTTGAAGTATGTTGGTCTGGTGAAGTCACAGATGAGTTGATGAGGCAATATGCTGGCACTTCTCGAAAACTTAATGATTATGCCCCAACCACTCGAACCATTGATGATGCCGCTTGTGCTATAGCGTTGCTCTTAATAAGAGAATTGACCGAATACACAGCAGTATCAAAGGCTAGAATAGGTACAACCGTTGATTATTACCTCATTGGAAAAATACAAAATACCGACTTAATCTTTAATGAAGCCGAAGCACGATTGGAAGTTTCCGGAATACTTTCCGAAACAACGGGTAACACTGTCAAGGCACGGATTAAAGAAAAACGAGAGCGTCTTACTCCAGAAGACCTGCCAACATTCATTGTTATTGTTGAATTTAGCAACCCTTATGCAAAGGTGGTAAAAGAATGAACAAAGTCCAAGAACTCCATGAACAAGCAATGATGTTATCCGAGCAAGCGATGGTAGCACGTATCAATGGTGACGAAGAGCGTGCGGTTGTGTTGGCGCGTCAAGCGCTTGAATATGAATCACAAGCAGCGGCATTAATTCCAGATGAAAAAGCCTCTGAACCAACCCGTTCCATTCTTTATTGCAGTGCTGCTTCTCTTGCATCTGACGCTAACGAATTATTGGAAGCACAACAACTTATCGTAGAAGGTTTATCAGGTTATCCTTCACCACATATTAAGCAAGCCTTAAAATCTTTGTCTGAAAAGATTCACCTTGAATTACAACAGAAAGTGATAAAGCTGACATTTAATAATGAATATGTACAACCGCTGGTTCGTAAACAAGCATAATATAGATACCCTCCCTTCGAGGGCTTTACCCCAGGTTGATTGCACCAGTTGCTCTTATCTCACGTAGCGAATTACTGCGTTTCATATTCAACCCCTTCGGGGAAAATAATAATTAATGATTAACAATTAATTGTTAATTATTTATTAATTTCCCCTTCGGGGTTAGGCTTCTCAATTACCTTTAGTGTAACTTGGGGCTATTCACAAATAATTCATAAGTGGTAACTGATAACAGGTAACTGACTATGCAAGCATTACGAGAAATCCATCAAATTACATCAAATACGTTGATAATTTCCGTACCAGAGGCTTTTCAAAATCGCTCGGTGGAAATTATTATGTTGGCTTTGGATGAAAACACGTCACAAGTGAGTGTTCCAAACCAAAATTGGCCGCCCGATTTTTTTGAAAAAACCGCCGGGTGCCTTGCCGATGATCCGATTGAACGTGCGCCTCAAGGTGCAGATGAAATACGGGAGGTGCTAAAATGAGCTTTTTGTTTGACGCTAATGCCTGTATTTATTATTTGAATAAATCGGTTGCGTTGCCTTCGACAAGCGAAGGCAACGGACAAGATTGCCTTCGACAAGCGCAGACAACGGCTTTCGACAAGCGAAGGCAACAGACAATATGTTGTGGTGGTAACTGATAACTGCTAACTGAAACGAGGCATTATGATTAATGGTATTAGACAACACCGTAGAAAAAGGTGGTCGAATTGAGGCGTTGTCGCCAGAGCTGCCAGCCGGCGCAACCGTGGAAATCATTGTATTAATTGAATCACTTCCGCCAGAAACTCAGACAGAACGTTGGTTGCGCTTGGCGGCGGATGATAAGCAGTTGGAGCAAGCACGACAAGAGTTTGCGGCGGGGCAATGGGTAGAACTTGGAAATGACGACGAGTTAGAGGTTTTGTTAAACAAAAATCGGTCAAAGAAATCAATCCTATTTTTTCAATCGGATTTATCATTGATTAATTTCAACAGAATCAATTTCACAACATGGATCCAACCGCCAGTTCGATAAAACCTTGGTTTTTTGGTGAAAGCACATTAACAAAAATGAAAACATGGCCCCCAAAAACATTGAAATTTGAGCGGCAAGACTTTGTTATCGATAGTAAGACAACTACACCTTGATTATTATTACCTCATTGGAAAAATACCAAATACCGACTTAATCTTTAATTAACACCCCTTATGCAAAAGTGATAAAAAGCAAAGTCCAAGAACGCCATGAACAAGCAATGATGTTATCCGATCAGGCGATGGTGGCACGTATCAATGGTGACGAAGAGCGTGCGGTTGTGTTGGCGCGTCAAGCGCTTGAATATGAATCACAAGCAGCGGCATTAATTCCAGATGAAAAAGCCTCTGAACCAACCCGTTCCATTCTCAGCCAACAGCTAAAGCAGTTGTCTGAAAGCTCAAGTACCCTAAAGGGCACTAAAAGTCCAACTATTGGGTAGTCCCTTTAGGGGACAGTAGCTCTTAGCCAAGAGCGGTCCCTCAGCGCTAAAAGCGGGGGTAGGTTAAAACCTACTAACTCAGTGCCCTTTAGGGTACTTAAGCTTTTAGACAACTGCTTTAGCTGTTGGCTGTAGATGCTCTGGAAACTTCCGCTCTCCGGCACTAGTTCATAAACAAGCATAATACAGATATCGATATCTGTGGAAAACTGACGATGCAAGCATTACGATAAATCCATCAAATTACCTAAAACCGCAATAGATATTATCAACAAAACACGAGAAGAACGAAATGAATGCTTCGATGCTTCAATACTTTGGCGTTGCCCCGGTTTGTGAACAGACAAAGGCCGCGAGACGATTGGCATTGTCATTGATGCGGCCCAGTTTGTGTGTTTTTAACATCCCGACAGTCAGTGCGGCCGTAAAAGAATCGCCGGCACCCACCGTATCTACCACTTGGGTAGGATAACCACGATGCGTTGAGAATTGTCCTTCTGAATAAAGAAGACTTCCCTTGTCTCCCTTAGTAAGAGCAATCAGCCGGAGGTTGTAACGAATAGCTAATAATTTTAGGGTCGCTCGCTCAGATTGAACAGCAAAACGTAAGAGATTGGCGACGATTGGCAATTCTTCATCATTGATTTTAAAGACATTAGCCAGTTGTAAGGAAGAATCGATGATTTCTTTAGAGTAGAAAGATTGTCGTAGGTTAATGTCAAAAATACGCAAGGCCTCAGAAGGTGTGTCCTTGAGAAAGGTTTGAATCGTGTTTCGAGACAGAAGTGAACGCTGGGCCAATGAACCAAAGCAAACGGCATGCGTTCTTTTCGCGAGCTTCTTCAAAGAAGGCATCTTTGCAATAAAATCCCAAGCAACCTGTTGATGAATGGTATAGGAAGGATGACCTTTATCGTCTAACGTAACGGATACGGTACCAGTGGGTTTGGTTTTATTTATAACAACATAGCGACGAGTCAAGCAAAGATTCTTTAGTTGCACCAGTATCTCATGTCCTAATTTGTCCTCACCGACAGATGAAACGACGACTCCTTGATTGCCAAGCGCATTAGCATGATGTGCAAAGTTAGCAGGCGCACCGCCCAATTGTTTGCCAGAAGGGAGCATATCCCAAAGGATTTCACCCAGTCCAATAATAGTATATTTCATTTTCATGTCACCCGATTTATATATTTGCCCCGAAGGAGTTAGGAGTCCAAACTTTAGTTTGGCAGTCGCCCAAACTTTAGTTTGGACGACATAAACCGAGTATTTTACCCATCAAAACAATATTGACAGACTACTAACGTGAGTTCGACTTTAAATATCAATGGGTTAATTACTTATATCAATTAGTTAGTTATAATGACTTAATTATCAATCAGTTGTACTGTTTCATTCCAGTTGATGGCCCACAAATAAGGGTTATTCACGTATAAATGTTAAGGGTTTAATATAAAAAAATGTTTTTTTAATCAATTAATTGTAATCAACAACTTGATTCACATAAGATTTATATAACTTATTGAAAAGTCGAGCTCACGTTACTAAGAAAATGTCACCGCTTCAATCGTCTTGATCAGATTAGGCAGCGTTGACATATAAGGCCTCTTTTTCGCCACCAATTCCACTGCTTCACCAAAGCCATATCCCAACACACAGCACAGGTAGCCAACAACTACTGAGGGTGAGCGGCCTATGCCCGCATTGCAAAATACCATTATCTTATGAGTATTGATATGAACTTTAATCCACTCAACGGCCGCCTGTAACTGCGCCTCAGGTATCGGTTGCATATCAATGATGGGCACTTTATGATAATACAACGGCGTTTCACCTATCTCCTTTTCTTGTGCCACACACAAGAGCGCAGAAATTTCTGACGGAGGATTTAAGGCCTCTTGAAAATCGCCGATTGCCAAATTCTCTAAAATAAATGTCGTATTCATCGGTTATACTCAGACTGGAAATCAGTTGAACTTGTAATTATCCTCTTTGCCATTTGTATGTTACTATAAAAAACTATTACGTGCGGCTAGGAACAACAGATACTATCTATCCTTCAAAGGGATAATATCTGTTATTGTCAAAAAACAAAGTTTAGCCTGTTATTTATAAGATACAGAACGTACCTCAAAAGAATGAAAATGAATTGTTGCTTAGGTTAAGCATTGAAAAGCGCACTAAATCACAAATCACAAATCACAATTCACAAATCACCATTCATCATTCACCATTCATCATTCACCATTCATCATTCATCATTCACCATTCATCATTCATCATTCACCATTCATCATTCATCATTCATCATTCACCATTCACCATTCATCATTCACCATTCACCATTCATCATTCACCATTCACAATTCACAATTCACAATTACACAGGCGATATGAATTGGTTAACAAAAACACTCACCAGTACCGTTGGACAAAAAGTCCTGATGTCAATGACTGGATTATTTCTAATCTCGTTTCTAGTTGTGCATTTAACCGGCAATTTGATGTTGTTTAAAGATGACAACGGGGTTGCGTTTAATGCCTACGCACATTTTATGTCCACTGCTGGGATTATTCGCGTCGCTGAACTCATTTTAGTCTTAGGCTTTGTACTGCATATCTACACAGCCTGGCGACTAACTCGCCACAACCGCCAAACTCGTCCACAAGACTATATCTATAGTCGCCCGGATATCAACAGTTCGTGGTTTTCACGCAACATGGGTATCACCGGATCAGTAGTACTCATATTTTTGCTAACACATCTGCACCACTTTTGGTTTAAATACAAGTTTCAAGCCGATATCCCTCTGGCGGCTGGCACAGACTATAAAGACATGTATTGGTTAGCCCAAACGTTTTTTCAACAAGAATGGTGGTTTTCCATCCTGTACATTGTAGCAATGGTATTCCTTGGCTTTCACCTAGCCCATGCCTTTGAAAGTGCTTTTCAAACGCTAGGCATCCATCACAAAAAATATACGCCCTTTCTCAAAAAACTCGGGGTGCTATTTGCCATTATTGTGCCAGCCGGCTTTGCGACGATGCCAATTTATTTTTTAATATAAACAAAAAGATACCAAGTTTGCCAGTTCCTCGTTCGCGTTCGTCGCGTTCGCGTTCGTAGTAGGCGATTTATCGCCTTACCGACTCGAAAGAGATTGACTTCTCAGTTTCCATACCCACAACACACACCTACCCCCCTCGACTTCAGGGAAATGCGGCTAAGTCTCCGGCTCGAAGGGGATTGCTGGGTGTGTTATTTGTTTTGGAACTCCTTACTTTTCCACGATAAAGAGCGTATTTCAATAATGAACTCTAAAACGATATTTTCGCCTAAAAACATTGAAAGCCATTTCAGCCCAAACGCCGAAATCGTACTCTATCATGGCGATGTCAACAACTTACTCTCCACTCTTCCTGACAACTCAATGTCACTGATTGTGACATCACCGCCTTACAATCTAGGCAAAGACTATGAAAAACGTATTTCAATCGAAAAATACTTAGAAACACAAACCAAAGTCATCCATCAACTTTACCGAGTACTTAAAGATAACGGCAGCTTATGCTGGCAAGTCGGTAATTTTGTCGAAAATGGTGAAATTTATCCGCTTGATATATTTTATTATCGCATATTCAAACAACTTAACTTACAATTACGCAACCGAATCATTTGGCACTTTGGGCATGGTTTACACACCTCAAACCGCTTTTCTGGCCGATATGAAACCCTATTATGGTTTACCAAAACCAACCAATACACCTTTAACCTTGACTCTGTGCGCGTACCCTCAAAATATCCAGGCAAACGCCACTACAAAGGTATCAACAAAGGCAAACCGTCAGGCAATCCACTCGGAAAAAATCCCTCAGACGTATGGGAAATCGTCGCACAAGATTGGGAAACCGCTTTTTGGGAAATACCCAACGTCAAATCCAATCATCCCGAAAAAACCAGTCATAGTTGCCAATACCCCATTGAACTCGTTGAAAGATGCGTACTGGCGCTCACCAATGAAGAAGATTGGGTATTCGATCCTTATGCCGGCGTAGGCACCTCCTTAATCGCAGCCATCAAACACAACCGACGAACCATCGGCAGTGAAAAAGAAGCCCAATATATCGACATTGCCAAAGAAAGACTACAAGCCTATTTTAATGGTACACTACGTTTCAGGCCTCTTGGCAAACCAATACACCAACCCACTGGAAAAGAAAAAGTCGCGCAAATGCCTGAAGAATGGAAAAGTGATGCACAAGACTTGTTTTCAAACAAAGGATAAACACGAACATGATGATTGCAGGTATGTACTCGTTTAATGGTGGTAGGGAAACCATTGACTCTCATTTTTCCAATGAATTAGCAGAAGTCGTACAAGTGATTAACCAAGTGGATAGTGAGTCTTGTAAAACCAAGGTGAGCAAAGAAAAAACCATGCGGGGAAACTTGTTGTATAGTCCTCCCAGATTGAATAAAGCGTTTAAAAGTGAGTTTATCAAATTGGGGTGGAACAGTCATAAAATCATTTGTGATTATCCAACTCAATATTATGTTTCAGGTTATACACCCTCAGCAACCCCTAAAAATGCTTTTCGTGAAATGGACTTTGTAAAAAACGCGGTAGGCATTGAAGTTCAATTCGGAAAATATGCATTCATGGTTTACAATGTTTGCTCTAAAATGACTATATTTCATAATCAGTCTATTATTGAGGTGGGAATTGAGATTGTACCCATTAAAGATTTTGCCAATCAAATGTCCACGGGAGTTTCATATTTTGAGCAATTTGTGTGGGATTTGGAACATCGTGGCGTATCTGATATTGATATTCCAGTATTAATTTTAGGACTTGCTGCTAACGAAACTACAGATACCTCCAACTAAATCACTGTTTATAGTTCCCACGTAGGCTCAACGTCAATGCCATTAAGTTAAGGAATTAGAAAGAAATAACCCCCCCGCCTTTGGTAAAGCCGTCGTCTAATAGCTGAAGTGCCCTAAAGGGCACTGAAGACTCAATGCCATATCGTGTGCTTCTGAAAAAATCCTGAATTTACCAGTCCCCTTTAGGGGACTTTAGCTTTGAGACAACGGCTTTACCAAAGGCTCTTTGTCGTTTATTTCTTAACTTAATGGCATTGAGGCTCAACGTGGGAACGCATTCCAGCGTTTGATTTATCGCCTCTTTAACGATGTTCCTAAAAAGGAGTCTTGATTTTGGGTAAAATAGACACAGGTAGCAAACAAATCATTCACCTTTACAATCATGCTTGGGCTGAATGGAACTTGCAACAATCACTTCAAGTTGAATCGGAACTCTCCAGCGAATTTGAATTTATCGCACGAGCGTCCGACTCATTATTACAACTCAAAGGCAAACTGGGCAGTTTTCTCGCTTTGACGGAATTGCAATTCCAATACAAAAAAGATATCCCAGAACGCTTGATGGCTTATGCGGCTTTAGCGCGTCACAAGTACAAACTTGACGTATTCGTCACAGTCGTGTATTTTCTCCCGCCCGGAGAAGATGTCACAATCGCCAACGCCTATCATAACGACTTTATGGGACAAACGGCCCATCAAGACTTTCGAGTCATCTCGTTATGGGAACTGGACGCCAAACAAGTGTTGGCTTTCAATAACCCCGTTTTATTACCCTTTGTACCATTGATGCGCGGTGGAAATACCGCCAAAATGGTAGAAACTTGCGCGGAGCGTATCCGCCAACAACCCGAAAACGCCGCCGATTTAGAAGCACTGTTAGCACTTTTGGCGGGTTACGTCCTAGATACCAAATTGGTTAACCAAATGTTGAGGTGGGAAATGCAGCTAGTCCAACAATCACCAATCCTCCAAGAATTACTTGTGGAAAGGTTTCAAAAGGGCCGTGATAAAGGCCGTGAGGAAGGCCGTCGCCTGGAACTCTTAAAACTCTTGTACAAAATCCTCACTTTCCGTTTTGGTGTAGTCGCAACCAAACCCTTTGAGGAACGTCTCAAGCCGTTAGATTTGCCAAGCCTTGAACGGCTTGAAGACGAGGCCTTCACAGTGCAAACTTTAGCCGACTTTGAAACGCGGCTCGCACAAAAGTTACTTGATAAATAAAAAGGCGAGCGACGATGGAGTCCAAACGTCAGGAAGGCAGTGATACGCGGCTCCCTGTTATTTACCTATATTTTTAGGGTTATTTGACGATATTGTTTGAGGGCCATAAACTATTTTAACTGATTTCAAATTAAGTTATGGCCCTCTGTCGCGCTGACAGTTTGAGACTTTTTGTAGGTGTTTTGTTGCATCCGTTTATTCCGCAAATCCGTTGTACTTTCAGTATAGTATAATTTCATACCAATGCCGAGGTGGGAAATGCAGCTAGTCCAACAATCACCAATCCTCCAAGAATTACTTGTGGAAAGGTTTCAAAAGGGCCGTGATAAAGGCCGTGAGGAAGGCCGTCGCCTAGAACTCTTAAAACACTTGAGTTTGGCAGAAGCCAAAATTATCGTGCACATCTATAGCGTAATCCATCATAAAATAACAAAAGGCTAGAGCGGCAAAATACCCGGCTTTTTAATCCTTTATTATATACAATCCTTGTAGTTATGAAGTTAGCATATATACAATCCATGTAGTTATGAAACTAAACGCCAAAATACCAAATGGCCCACTAGCAGAAAAATGGACCAAACACAAGTTCAATTTAAAACTCATCAATCCGGCCAACAAAAGAAAATACGACATCATCGTCATCGGCACAGGATTAGCTGGCTCCTCAGCAGCGGCCACTCTGGCCGAATTAGGCTATAACATCAAAGCCTTTTGTTTTCAAGATAGCGCCCGACGGGCGCACAGCGTCGCCGCCCAAGGCGGCATTAACGCCGCCAAAAACTATCAAAACGACGGCGATAGCGTTTACCGCTTATTCTACGACACCATCAAAGGCGGCGATTTTCGCGCACGAGAGGCCGATGTTTATCGTCTCGCCGAACTCAGCAATAATATTATTGACCAAGCCGTCGCGCAAGGAGTCCCGTTTGCCCGTGAATATGGCGGCCTCTTAGACAACCACTCTTTTGGTGGCGCTCAAGTCTCACGGACATTTTATGCCAGAGGCCAAACCGGGCAACAATTGCTGATCGGCGCCTACAGCGCCCTCAGCCGGCAAATTGCCGCTGGCAAAGTACAAATGTTTCCACGCACCGAAATGCTAGAAGTCGTCCTCATTGACGGCAAAGCGCGTGGTATCGTCACTCGCGACTTAGTGACTGGCAAAATAGAATCGCACAGCGCCCATGCCGTTTTACTTTGCACAGGCGGTTATGGTAATGTTTACTTTCTCTCAACCAACTGTATGGGCGCTAATGTCACCGCCGCTTGGCAAGCCCATAAAAAAGGCGCCTTTTACGCCAACCCCAGTTTTGTTCAAATTCATCCCACCTGTATTCCCGTTCACGATAGGCACCAATCCAAACTCACCTTAATGTCGGAATCCTTGCGAAACGACGGCCGCGTTTGGGTACCCAAACAACTCGGCGATAAACGCCACCCCAATAACATCCCAGAAGCCGACAGAGATTACTTCTTAGAAAGAAAATATCCCGCCTTTGGCAACTTAGTGCCTAGAGATGTCGCCTCTCGCAGCGTCAAACAAGTCTGTGATGAAGGACGCGGTGTGGGGCAAACGGGTTTAGCCGTTTATCTGGACTTCAAAGACGCGCTCAACAGACGAGGAATAGAAGTCATTAAACATAAATATGGCAACCTATTCCAAATCTACGACAAAATCACCAATGAAAACGCTTATGAAATGCCCATGAAAATCTACCCAGCGGTACATTACACCATGGGCGGGCTTTGGGTGGACTACAACTTAATGACAACCATCCCCGGCTTATACGCGCTAGGCGAAGTCAACTTCTCAGATCACGGCGCCAATCGTTTAGGTGCCAGTGGCTTAATGCAAGCCCTTGCCGACGGCTATTTTATACTGCCGCGCACCATTGCCGATTACTTGGCGACAACGCCATATGACAAAATATCAATCGATCATCCCGCCTTCGTAGAAGCAGAACTAGAAGCCAACAACCGAATAAATAAAATACTGGCCCTCAAAGGCAAAAAAACCGTTGACGAATTCCACAAAGAATTAGGACTGATTATGTGGAACGACTGCGGCATGTCACGCAATAAAGAAGGCCTAAAAAAGGCCAAAGACAAAATCAAAGCCCTCGAAGAAGAGTTCTGGAAAAACCTTCGTATGGTAGGCACCAACGACGAACTCAACCAAACCTTAGAGAAATCCCTCCGTGTAGCTGACTTTCTCGAAATGAGCCAATTAATGGTAGAAGATGCCCTCCACCGCAACGAATCCTGCGGCAGCCATTTTCGAGAAGAATACCAAACCGAAGAAGGCGAAGCTCAGCGCGATGATGACAACTTCGCTTACGTCGCCGCGTGGGAATACCAAGGCAAAAACAAACCCGAAGTGCTTCACAAAGAAGCATTGAAGTTTGAAAACGCCAAACTGACACAACGAAATTACAAATAATAGCTTCTTCACCTTAACCATTCAAAAGGAAATCAACCATGACTGAGTTAGAAGAATCCTTGCTTTCCATGCTCCGAGACTTAGGAGGCGAATCCTCAGCCTTTCTTATAACAAAAGCTGATGGGCCTTGGGGAGAAATGGGCGATCCAGACGCACGGATGGCAGCCGTTAAATCGCTACATGATCAGGGTGCCGTCGTGTACGATGCAGACAAGGATATAGTAACGGCAGCATAAAAATTGCCCTTTGGAGTCTTTGGACTCAATGCCATTTTAAGGGCAACCACAAGGGATTGCCCCTACAAACCGTCATGTCGTGTAGGGGCAATCCTTTATGGTTGCCCTCACCGAAAAGTACAACGAATTACGGGCCGATAAACGAATTTGTCCAAAGCTTCGGCTTTGAACTCCAATTTATGGTATTTAAGAACTATGAAAATACATCTTAAAATTTGGCGACAGCCAAACAGTGAAATGCCCGGCAAATTGGTCAATTATACCCTTGATGGGATTATTCCAGAAGTTTCCTTTCTTGAAATGTTGGACATTTTAAATGAAGACTTGCTGAAAAAAGGCGATGAGCCGGTGGCTTTTGATAATGATTGCCGCGAAGGAATTTGTGGTATGTGTAGTTTATACATTAACGGCCGCCCACACGGCCCTGAACAAGGCGTTACTGTTTGTCAACTGCATATGCGTTCTTTTAAAGACGAGGATACCATTTATGTAGAACCTTGGCGAGCCAAATCCTTTCCCGTCCTTAAGGATTTAATTGTCGATAGAGCCGCTTTCGACAGAATAATTCAAGCGGGCGGCTATATTTCTGTTAACACTGGCTCCGCTCCCGATGCCAACGCCATTCCGATTCCAAGAGAAGTCGCAAAAGAAGCATTTGAAGCGGCCGATTGTATTGGTTGCGGAGCCTGTGTCGCGGCCTGTAAAAATGCCTCCGCCATGCTTTTTGTTGCGACAAAAATCTCACATTTAGCCCTATTACCACAAGGACAAGTCGAAAGACAGTCAAGAGTGGAAAAAATGGTAGCCCAAATGGACAAAGAAGGCTTCGGTGCTTGCACAAACACCGGCGCTTGCTCCTACGAATGTCCAAAAAGCATTCCACTCAATCACATCGCTCGCCTTAACCGCGAATACTTATCTGCCAAATTGACTTCTAACAGTCTATAGAAATTCAACGAAATCCGATTTTTTTAAAAAATCGGATTTCTTTAAAATGATATGAATTAGATACAGTCGTTCATCTTATTTATGGGTATTGCCTCTTTAATAACGCGCTCACGAATATACCAATGCAAACTGTTTTCGGTAGCAACGTCTACTTTTTTACCCAAGAGTGCCTCTAAATCTTGTATCAATGCCACTCTTTGTAGTAGTCCAAAATCGTCAGTGTTCATATAGACTAAAAAATAGACATCGCTTTGTACATTAGCTTCACCACGCGCCACAGAGCCAAAGACGCGCACATTGTTCGCACCATAGATTTTAGCGAGTTCTAGGAATTTTTGACGTTTTTGTTTTAAAAATGAGGTTATTGCATTCATTGGCTCAATCTTCAGCTTTGGACTCCAATCCCAAAGTTGAAGCTTTGGACATGACAAGTCCTAATTCGTTTATCCCCGTAATTAATAATTCGTTTATCCCCGTAATTCGTTGTACTTCTGTTTTTAAATTCGATTATCCGCGTAATTCGTTGTACTTCTGTTTTTAATTCGTTTATCCGCGTAATTCGTTGTACTTCTGTTTTTTAATTCGTTTATCCGCGTAATTCGTTGTACTTCTGTTTTTTAATTCGATTATCCGCGTAATTCGTTGTACTTCTGTTTTTTAATTCGTTTATCTGCAGGCATTAGCGTAAGAAACCTCATCATCATCCGTAAAAAACTCTACCCGTCGATTAAACTGGTCAATTTCATCTTGGGTATAACTAGGATCGTAGGGATCATAAGGTTCCCGTTTGCCTTTACCGATAGCCGCAATACGATTAGCACTGACACCTTTCTCAACGAGATATTGTTTCAACGCGTTGGCACGTTTTTTTGAGAGCTCACAATTGTAGGCATCATTAGCGACGCGATCAGTATGCCCAATCAAAGTCATTCGGTTAGAGTTTGTTGCAACCAAATAGCTCGCCAATTTTTCAGCAGAGTCTCTGCCATCGTCGGTAAATTCGTCTTTATCGTAAACAAACTGCACCGGCACGATACGCCCCTCTACCCTAACATCTCCAATCTGCTTAGCAGTGAGACTAATCGGCAACCCAGCGCCTCGGGTGATCGTTATAGTTCCCGCCAAGAACTGAGTTTCAAGTGCCAGCCTATGCAGCTTTTTAATCTCAGAAGGCGGCGGCGGATTGGGAGTCACTTGGGAGTCCTCTATTAATTCCAAGCTTTGGTTATAAAACCATGCCGCTTCCTTCCATTGCTTACGCGTTGCCGCAATCTTCCCACGCACTTCTTGACTCGTCCATAACATGATCGGGACATACTCATCTTGTAGCCACTTTTCCGCTTCAGACAATTGTCCACGTTGCACAAAATTTTTTGCTCTAGCAGCGGCCATTTCCGACAAGTTGCGCTTGAGTCCGTTCAAATAATCCACCGAACACTCAGGTGGGCTTTTAGCTAACAAACCGACTAATTGATCTAAATCTGTCGCTTGCACCGCTTGATTGACTTGCGTTTTATAACCGCCACAAGAAGTGGGTGCTCGTTTCACAGGTTTTGGCTCCTCCTTGGGAGGGCTAGGTGGCTTTATTTGAGTAGAATTGCAACCGCTTATGAAAAGGGCGGCTACCAAATATGAGACTATTTTTGTCATAGCAGAGTCCTTTAAACGGTTATTTTGGAATCCATCGCCTCGTCCAAAGCTGAAGCTTTGGACTCCAAATTCGTTTATCCGCGTAATTCGTTGTACTTCTGTTTCAATTCGATTATCCCCGTAATTCGTTGTACTTCTGTCTGTTTAAATTCGTTTATCCGCGTAATTCGTTGTACTTGTTTTTAAATTCGTTTATCCGCGTAATTCGTTGTACTTCTGTTTCAATTCGATTATCCGCGTAATAGGCGTTCCGCCACTGCGTTTCGTTGTACTAATGTCCAAAGCTAAAGCTTTGAACTCCATCACAAATTAGGGAATAATTTCATATTCCACAGTTGTAATAGACCAATTAGTACTTTCGGCCGAACGTTGCAAGGTTTGAGTCAGTTGTTGGCTCAGTTGTTGTGATAACGTTTGAACTTCTATAGGCACTTGTCTGTACGCGCAGGGACTCGAGCGCAATGCATCCTTAGAAAGAGAGTCTGGTTGAGCTTGTTTTGACATCGCTTGCTTGAACGCCTTTGGAAAGGATTTCTGCAATGTCGATATTTCACTGGGTTTGTCCACTAGCAAGGCTACCAGTAATCTCTTACCGGAAGTTTTGGGCACTTTAAGAGCAAAACCAGAATAAACATCTGGAATAATACGTGCCTTTCCGGCTTTAACATAGCCCATTCTTATGTTGCTATGTTGGTTGGGAAACAGGCGCGTTAATTTAGTACTGTCCGTACTCTCAGTATCAAACAACAACACATATCCAGTTCGATCACTTTTTACCCGTACTCGCATCGAAGCCCCCGGTTTTAGACGGTGACGCGGTAAAATCTCGACTTGTAGCTTGTGAGTCGGCGTTTGAGTCAGTTGCTTTTGACTCATCCCCAGTCGCTTTGAATAAATTGACTGACTGCCGGCCCATCTGTGAACATCTTCATCTAATCTGGCCGGTTTGATATCTAGCTGGGGAGTAAGCCCGTTTTCACAGATCAGGGGCATCGCATCGCAATAGGCTTTTGATTCACGGCGCATGTACGCCAACAATTCTCGATGATTGACTTTTCCATCACAATTACTGTCAGCCTTATTATCTCGAAGCCCTTCGATAAAGCGGCGCGTGAAAACGCCGGAAAGCGGAAGTCGGCTGATATCGACTAAAGCCTTTTGGTAGGACTCTACCGCGCTATAAGCAACCACTTCGGGACGTAACTCAATAAAAATATTTCGTGTCAAACTTTTTTTCATCTCCGAACGGGGTTGTGCTTCTTTAAAAATAGGCACTTTAACAGTGACATCCTTGATTGGTTGTCCAAATACGTTTTTGGTGATGGTGCCGGAGTAACAAGCATCTACAATAATCATCACCTGCCGGCCCTTTAATTTTTTCAAACGCCGATCAATTTCATCATCTCGAATCAAATTAACCTTTATGCGGCCCGATTGATAAGCATCGACTGGACACAAAGCCTCATCATAGCCATCAGTTTCATCATAGTTATCATCTTCAATATAGTATCCATGTCCACTATAATAAAACAATACCTTATCACCGAATTCAGTGCCTTCAATAAGCCACTCATCAAACACCGTCAAAATACTCGTTTTCGTGGCTTCGGCATCAGTCAAGGTGATAATTTGCCAAGGTTTATAGCCCCACTCAGACTGGATAAATTGGGCCATGTTTTCGACATCTTGTGTGCTGCCGACGAGAGAGTTGAGGTACTGGTATTCGTTAATACCGACTAGCAAGGCACGATCGTCAGCATAACTAGCGGTAGTCATGCAAAAAAAACACAGTAAAATGATCCAAGTTTGTTTCAAACTCATCTTGTTCTTCCAAAGGTTTTCAGTGATCCGTTATCAGTTGTCAGTTATCAGTTATACTCAAGAAGGGAACAAATTGGACTTTTTGAGAAACCTTTCATAACTTAAATAACTACCGAAAAGCCCCAACGGGGCGATATTAATATAGCCTGGGGCAGCGCCCCAGGAAATCCTTAGGTAAAAAGTATGGAAAAAAATTTCATATTCAACCCCTTTGGGGTTTTACAAACGAAAATGCTAAAACATTTTACTGTAACCAGTGGCTATTCACTGGAGGCCCCTTCGGGGTTGATACTGAATTGTTGCACAGGCAATGACAAATATCCGCATAAAATCTCCAAGGCCTCCAAGGTTGCTTTCGTTCCGCTCGAAGCGAAAGTTTGGCAACGTTTTTTGGTTTTTCACCAAACCTGCTAAAAAAAATGTCTTCTATAACAATGTTTTAGATAAATTATTGCTTATAATTAATATAAAGTTTCGATGAGCGAGCGCCTTTTCAAACTCGCCCAAAGTTTGGACAGACAATAGGGGGCCATATCGCATAATGACTCAACGAATTTCAAATCATGGCCCTCAAATCATGGCCCTCGGCCCAACACTTACGCCGTGCTCTGTTTGTAACTGAGCTTGGAACCTTAGCAATTATATACAATTCTTGTAGTTATTGATTCGTCCAAGATAAATCTTGGACTCCAGTAAAATTATAGTCGGACTTTTCGTAATCGCAAACTATTCATCACCACCGAGACACTGCTAAACGCCATCGCGCCGGCCGCTAACGCTGGATGCAGTGTGCGTATTATCATGGGTAAGGCCGTAAATGGATATAATACACCCATTGCGACTGGCACAAGTAACACATTGTAGCCAAAAGCCCAAAACAGATTTTGCTTAATAATTCGCATAGTGGCTTTGCTCAGAGCAATGGCTTGTGAAACGGAACGTAAATCGCCTCGCATCAGGGTGACATCGGCCGTTGCCATCGCCACATCAGTGCCAGTGCCAATAGCGATACCGACATCGGCCCCCGCTAACGCCGGCGCATCGTTAATACCATCGCCAACCATAGCGACTAAGCCGTGCTGTTGTTGTAACTGTTTGATTTTGTAGGCCTTACCATCGGGTAACACTTCGGCCAAGACGCGATCAATCCCAACTTCTTTGGCGATGGCTTCGGCCGTTGCTTGATTGTCGCCCGTTAACATAACGACTTGTAAACCTAAGCGGTGCATTTCTGCCACCGCTTCTTTTGAACCGTTTTTGACGGTATCAGCAACCGCTATTAAGCCCACTGGTTGATTATCAACAATAACCCGTATCACTGTTTTAGCTTCGGCTTGTAGGCGGTTTACCTCAGAACTAAGAAACTCAGTTTTTTCAACCGTTTCTAGCAACCGTTGATTACCCAAAGCCACCCGCCGATTTTCCACCGTTGCTAAAATACCTTGCCCAGTAATCGCTTCAAACTGTTGCGGTTCGGCCAGCGTTAAGCCGCGCTCAAGGGCCGACTGAACAATCGCTTCGCCCAGCGGATGTTCACTACCGCGCTCCGCCGAAGCGGCTACGCGTAAAATCTCATCTTCAGTCAATTCCGCTTGCCCTACAATGATATCCGTAACGGCAGGTTGTCCAGTGGTAACCGTGCCCGTTTTATCTAACACAATCACTTTGAGCTTATGGGCTTGTTCCAAGGCTTCACTATTTTTAAATAAAATGCCCAGTTCAGCGCCTTTGCTAGTGCCTACCATAATCGCGGTAGGAGTCGCCAAGCCTAATGCACAGGGGCATGCAATCACCAACACCGCTACCATTCTAATCATGCCAGTGGTGAAATCCGCGCCGACGCCTAGCCACCATACCAACAAAGTTAGAGTCGCAATAACAATGATGGCCGGCACAAAAACGCTAGACACTTTATCGGCTAAGCGTTGAATGGGCGCTTTACTGCCTTGGGTTTCTTGGACTAGGCGAATAATTTGGGCGAGGGCCGTTTCAGCGCCCACCTTAGTCGCCGCCACTTTGAGCAAACCTTGTTTATTCAACGTCGCGCCAATAACCGTATCGCCTTTCTTTTTAGTCACGGGCAAACTTTCGCCCGTGAGCATACTTTCATCAACGCTAGATTGCCCTTCAATGACTTTGCCATCCACCGGCAATTTTTCGCCGGGGCGTACAATAACAATATCACCGACAACGACAGACTCAATCGCAATATCGCTTTCCACGCCGTCGCGTATTACTTTAGCGGTTTTGGGTTGAAGGCCTATTAGTTTTTTGATGGCGGCACTGGTTTGCCCTTTGGCGCTCGCTTCCAGCAACTTGCCCAGTTTAATTAGCGTGATAATCATGGCCGCGGTTTCAAAGTAAACATGTTCACCCAAGGCGGGATTAAGCAAAACGGCTAAACTATAGAAAAAGGCGACAGAAGTGCCCATCGCTACCAACACATCCATATTCGCTGAACCGTTTTTAAGCGATTTCCAAGAGCCAACGTAGTAATCCCAGCCAACATAAAATTGCACCGGCAACGCCATCAACAACATCAGCCAATTAATATAAGCAGCGTGTGCCCAATCGCCGAGCGAAACAAAAAACGCAAAATCTCGGCTCATGCTGAGCATAAAAAGCGGCAACGTAAAAACCACGCCCGTCCAAAACTTGCGCGTTTGCTCAGTAATTTCCGCGGCGCGAGCCGCTTGTTCAACATCTTCTAGCGTCTCCGTTGTCGGTTGGACAACACCGTAGCCGGCGCGTTTGATCGCAGCGGCAATATCGGCAGGGCTAACTTGATCAGGCAGATATTCAATGGTGCCCTTTTCGGTGGCAAAGTTAACGTTAGCCGCGACAACGCCAGGCGTTTTTTTAAGCAATGTTCGCTCAACGGTGCCAGCACAGTTAGCACACGTCATCCCAGTAATGGCTAACTCGATTTTGGCAGTCGGCACGCCATAGCCAACGGATTCAATCTTGTTGATAATATCTTTTTCTTTTAACAAGGTTGACTCAAAAGTACAAGTTGCCTGTTCCGTGGCATAATTGACATTGACTTGCGCCATACCATCCAACTTTTTAAGGTTGCGCTCAACCGTGTTTGAACAATTGGCACAAGTCATGCCGGTAATAGGTAAAGTGATTTTTTTTTCAGGCATGGTAATTGGTAATTGGTAATTGGTAATTGGTAATTGGTAATTGGTAATAGCAAATTCCATTGCTAAGAAAATCCGTTTATTCTTCTAATCCGTTGTACTGTTATTATAATAAGTACAACGAATTACGCGGATAAACGAATTAAACGTTTAGCGAGCAACGTTATTCTAGGTGCCGATTTTCGCCATGATGAGGGCTGAACTCGAAAGGAGTCCAAGTTTTGGGCGCATTCTCAGTTTCACGGTTAAGTACAACGAATTACGCGGATAAACGAATTAAATGTTTAGCGAGTAACGTGATTTTATGCACCGAATTTTGCCATGATGAAGGCTTTTCTCGATAGAATGAATTCGTTTATCCACGTAATTCGTTGTACTTAAGCGAGAAATTTTGAGATTAAACAATTTGCCTTGGACGTTAGATTAATGGAAACACGTTTTTTATCAATCCGTATACGCCCTAATCTGTTGTACTTACGAGACGTTGTACTCTTTTTAATAAACTGATACAAAGTAGTTATTATAATGACTTTATTATCAATCAGTTAAAAAGACAAACTTTACTGACTCATTTCACTCTATGGCCCACAATTTTCAGGTTATTAACGTATTAATAGCAAGGGTTTAATACTGAAATTTGACTCAATTATTTCAAATAACTGAGTAAGATAAAATTTCTATAACTTATTGAAAAGTCAAACTCATGTTAATTAATCAAAATTAACGCTAATTTAATTGGATCATTTAATGGCTCCAAACACCGCACAAGAATGGATAGACGTTGCTAAAGAACGCGCTGCCGACGTAGAGGCACTTAAACAACGGCTTAACCCGGTAGGCGCTGTTTATATGGCAGGTTATGCGATTGAGTGTAGCCTCAAAGCCTACTTACAAAGGGAAGGTAAACCCTTGCCCACTTCCGGTTCTGAAGGACATAATCTTAAAGGATTATGGAAAGCATCAGGTTTTCGTTTCGGAGATTTACCAGATACCGCCGGTGAAAAGACTTTCTACATAGAACATTGGAATACCGCTTTACGTTATGAGTCGGCTTATGATTTTCCGGTACCTATTGAATCTCTAGTAGAAGGGGCTAAAGAACTGACGGGTTGGATTCAGAAGCAAATACGCCGACGCTCAATTCATAAGAGGAAAAAACAATGACAGGACAAGATATCCGTTCTATTATTACAACAAACCTGAGCGATGCCTGTTTTTCCGTTGGGAAAGACGGTTTACGTGTTCAGCCTGATCCCTTTTCGGGATGGCGTATCGTCGTCATTTCAGCAGAATTTGACGGAAAATCACCAACCGAACGAAAAAATATCGTCCTTAAAGGGCTTGAAGGTTTGCAAATCGAATGGCTAGAACTCCTCACACCCACAGAACAGACATGGGCCGGCACTTTGCCCCTAGATTCTGAACTGGAGAATTTACCGTTATGGCCCGAAGCGTTGGCGAGAGGAAAAATGCTGAATGGCGCGAATACGATTGTGTTTCCGTCCGAATTAGATGACGATATTGAACCGCCGATTATCGCCACCTTTTATTCTATACGTGGTGGCGTGGGCCGTTCTACCGCCTTGGCTTACACCGCACACATTTTAGCAGCGCAAGGGCGTAAAGTGGTTTGTGTCGATATGGATTTAGAAGCACCCGGGCTGGCGGCACTGTTTGGTAAAGAAGGAGAAATCGGCCAAGGGTGCGGATTAGTGCCTCTTCTCGTTGCCATTGATAATGGTGAAGAACCTGACATAAGCAAACATATGTTACGTGTGAGCGAGTTTGAAGACATTTATTGTTTGCCAGCCGGAAAACCCGATGCCAATTATGCTCGCTTGCTCCGCTATATTGATCCCGTTGCCTGGTATCACGAAGAACGCAATCCGTTGCATTTATTTATTGAACAACTCAAGACACGATTGCCTTTTAGGCCGGATGTTATTTTACTGGATGCACGTACTGGCATTTCGGCGCTGAATGGCCCACTGCTTTTCGATTTAGCAGATATGTCAATCATCGTGTTTTTTCCTCACCCCCAAACGCAGACGGGGACTGCTGCACTGACACAGGCCCTATTAGCCGCAAAAACGCATCGTTATTATAACGATAAACAAGCATTGACACCAGAACCCAGATTTATAGTCTCACCGATGCCAGCCAGCAAAGTGCCAGAAATCATGCAACGTTATCAAAATAGGGCGATTGAATGGGTTACTGATTGGTTGTCACTGTTAAAAACACCCAGTAATGCCGGTTTCACGGAATCAGAAGTCACTCATTTTGTTCCTTATCGTGAGGCGATTGCAACATCGGATAAAATTCTTGAAGACAAAGAACTCTGGCAAAATTACGAGCAGGTTGCCGAATGGATTGAACGTTTCTTGCCAACTTTACAAGCCGCTGCCGAGAGTGACGATCTTGCCACTCACAAAGTGCCTATATTACAAGAACTTCACTTCTCAGGAGGAACAGCAGAGTATCAACAGCAATTTCTTAAAACCTTTGTGGAAACGGATTTGATAAAAAAAGCACTCAATGCCACAAATCCCTTGGTTTTAGGGCGCAAAGGGACGGGAAAAACGGCGATTTTTCGCCGCATTGTTGAAGAACGTAATTGTTCATCTATCATCATTTCCGCACCTTCGCCTCTGATCAAACCGGAACTGAGTTGGCTACTGAGTGTGGAGGGTTTTCGTGAAATTGAGCATATTCTCACCACCATGGGCGCCGATTGGCGACAATTCTGGACACTTTACACTGGAATTACCTGCCATTTTGGATGGTTATTAGAAGTCTCATCAAGACCCAATCCTGATGAGAGATTTGCCACATTGATGCCTGACTGTCTGGCAAGTACACAGGAAACGGTGAATCTCGTAAAGACATTATTGGCAACTAACGAGTTTGGACTTATCGCTAATGATTGGTTAACACGTCTTGATAAAGCCGCCTCTCAAAACACCTTCTTACTTTTAGATGGACTTGATACCGGCTTTGGCAGTAGCGATGAGGATCGCAAACGTCGGCGTAATTCTTTGGAAGGACTCTTTGCTTTTGTGACTGATCAAAGTGATCGGTGGCAAAATTTGCGTTTTAAAATTCTACTCCGCGAAGATATATGGCGAACCTTGAAATTTGAAAACAAAAGCCATTTTTTTGGGCGTTCCGTTTCTCTGAAATGGCATGATCAGGTTGCGTTTATCAAAGTTGCCCTAAAGCAAGCCCTTCAATCTCCCAAATTCAAAAAACGGCAATCGCTCCATGCTATAAAAGAAACCCCGGTAGATGGTTGGAATCAGCAAGAGGTTTATTTAGCTTGGAATTTATTGGTTGGGGAACGTATGAAGGGGGGTAGAACGGCCTTTACTCGAAATTGGATTTGGAACCGTCTTGCCGATGGCAACCGTGATCAAAGCCCTCGCTATTTGCTACAACTCATGCACGAGGCGGTGTTATGGGAAGAGCAAGAACATGCACGAAATCCTTATGAACGTAGCATTGTGCGCCCGCGTTCACTCATTGAGGTATTTCCAACCATCTCGGAACAAGCGGTTGATGCCCTGCGCGAAGAATTTGGAGAATTGGAGCCACTGATGCAACGGTTGACAGAAATTGGATATACACCCATCAATGTGGACGAACTTAAAGTAAACAGTGGACTTGTCAATCTTGCCCGTGAGATTGGGCTTTTAAGTATTTATGAAGGCACTGAGGAAAACGTTAAACGTTATAAAGTGCCTGATTTATTTATCCACGGTTTAAAGATGACACGCAAAGGACAAAAATAGTCAACTATTGATAAGTTGGAGTCCAAACTTTAGTTTGGACTTCTTTATGACGTATTTTACCTGTCAAAACAATGTTGACAGTTTACCATTTATCAGTTTTCTTTAAGTCATTGAAAACAGAGTACAACGAATTGAGAAATAAACGAATAAACAAACGAATAAACCTAACCCATTTCCAATGCGGTTGTGAGGAAAAATTGGCGGATTTTCTTCGCGATAAGATAAAGATAAAATTAACAACATTTTTGGGTGTTTTTAATTCGTTAATTTCTAAATTCGTTGTACTAGATTCGTTAATTTCTAAATTCGTTGTACTAGATTCGTTAATTTCTTAATTCGTTGTACTAAAGTGATAGGTGATAAGAAGTTGTACTAGAGTTTCTTGACATGACTTGATTGACTTGTGTATGATGCGACACTTTCAAAAGAGGGTGAAAAATGACCAGTTGTTCATTTTCTTTATTGAATAGAGGAGGTTTTTTTTATGAAATTTCATGATGCCATATACACTGCCTGCTTTCTTGCCATTGTGTTACTGCTGCCATCAACGAGGGTTTTGGCAGAAGTTTCTGGCCCGTTGGACATGCGCTATGCAAAGGGTTTTGAGCGAGTTTGGTGGGACAAAGGTAGTGGTGGAAAGTATGATGGCGCCTATTACCGGCCTCTTGCCCCGTCTGGTTACCACATCCTTGGCCATTACGGGCAAGGAAATTACCGCTATCCTTATGGGAGAGTCATCGTCGTCAAAGCCATTGCTCGTCTGCCGGGCAGCCGTACAGCGTTAAAGCGTCCAAAGGACTACTGGAATATTTGGGGAGATCAGGGTTCCTGGGCAAAGGAAAACGGCGCTTTCTGGCAACCAATACCACACAGGGGTTATAAATGTTTAGGCGTGGTTGCAACCCGTGGTTATCGCAAGCCAAGTAGGAACGAAATCAGGTGTGTGCGTAACGATCTGCTTGCAGCGGCTAGAGTGGGCGGCCGTATTTGGATTGATAAGGGAACCGGCGCATACAAAGATTTTGGTTCATGGCGCATTGTACCTTTAGATTCAAAGGGAGTTATATCAGGTTTGTTTGTTGCCCATGCATCCCATAGAAGACCTTCGAGTCGCGGACTCTATACTTTGAAAAAACCAAGATACTAATAACGTGAGTTTGACTTTTCAATAAGTTAAGTACCCGTGCATGTGTTATTAAAAAAATAAACTTAACAAAAACAGTTCACTAAGTATCCATAATACTGCAAAACTTTTGCACGGGTACTTCTATAAATATTATGTTAATCAATTATTTGATGACAATTATTTGAGTATAAAGACAATTTTTAAAATTAAACCCTTAGCATTAATAGGTTAATAAGCCTTATTTGTGGGCCATGAATTGGAATGAACCAGTACAGGTTATGGTTTACTGATTTATAGACTGAGCATTACCATAAACTGAGCTTTTCTATCAGAGTTTTGACGGAGAAATCTGTAGCCCATCAAGTTTAAACCCTTACTATTAATAGGTTAATAACCCTTATTTGTGGGCCATGAATTGAAATGAACCAGTACATGTTATGGTTTTTTTTTACTGATTAATTAAGTTATTATCACTAAATAATTGATATCATTAATAATGATATAACTCATTGATATTTAAAGTAGAACTCACGTTAATAGTCGCTAAAGCGACTACTACAAACAGGCGACTACTACAAACAGGCGACTACTACAGTCGCTAAATTTTTTCAACACAGAGTTCACTTCAGTCACACAGAGTCACACAGAGTCACACAGAGTTTAAGATTATATTTTCTATTTCTCTGTGAAACTCCGTGTAACTCCGTGTCTCTGTGTTGAATATTTAAAATTTAGAATGAAAAGAATAAACATAGACTTTATTCAGAAAATTCAGAAAATTCAGAAAATTCTGATTAATTCAGAAAATTCTGATTCAGACAATTGATTTTTTGAAATACCTGAAAATTCCTGCTTCAGTACTTCGGACTTTAATTGTTTGGTGAGCAACGTTATTAAAGAGAGAAATCCGATTTTTTGAAAAAATCGGATTTCTTTGATAAGTTTAGCGAGTAACGTTATTCTAGGTGTCGAACTTCGCCATGATGATGGCTTTCCTCGGCCGGAATCCAAGTTTGCCTTGGATGTGTCCAACTTAATTTGATTGGAGGACTGTTAAAACATTTATTCTTATCTATCAAGCACGGAAAGGTTGCACTGGCCCCATTTTTTTTATGCGGCAAAGATGTCGCACTGATTTATGTCCAGAATACATTATAATATGCCGCCATTGTTTGGTGGTTTGAAAAAACTTATTTGCTCTTGAAAGAGAGAAATCCGAACTGTTCAGCAAGTATAATTTCTAAATAGCCGTTTTAGCCGTTTTTTTCTGATTGTAACTGTTGAAATGTATAACGGGTTGAATTTTATTGATTATATCAAGATTATGCGTATTATCTCGCTACGCTCGTTACTGCGTTTCACATTCAACCCCTTCGGGGTTATCTCGCTCCGCTCGTTACTGCGTTTGGCGCGTACCCCCCACATTTCCCACAGGTTGCACCTGTGGCTATTCATATTCAACCCCTATCGGGGTTGAGGAGTTGCTTATGTTGAGCGTTATTGATTTGTATTTCACTCAATCGGGAAACGCTATAGTTATACTCAATTCGTTTATCCGCGTAATTCGTTGTACTCAATTCGTTTATCCGCGTAATTAGTCGTACTCAATTCGTTACCAATGGAGATCACCATGAACAAGTACATCCAATCACACAGTCTTCGCCTTTTCTTGGTATTGAGTTTGGCAATCGGGGCGAATTCCGTCCAAGCCATGCCTTTATTCACCACATCGGTTGCAGAAGTAGAACCGCCCATGAGCTTTTCTTTGGAAAATGCTGTCTGGGAAGTCTTTACCCAGCACCGTGTTAATACAATGATTCCTGATGCTCAGGGCGGTATTTGGGTGGAAAACAATGACAGTTTGGTTCATTACCACAATAATGGTAGTCAGAAGCAGTTTAAATTAACTGTCAATGCCATTGTTTCTGATCACAACGGTGGCGTTTGGGTAGGTGCTGATGACAGTTTGGTTCACTTTCATGCTGACGACAGCCGAGAAACCTTTACTTTAGAGACTTTAGAGAATTTTGAGTTCTCGGAAGTGTCTTTACTTGAAACCGATGAGAAGGGGGGGGTTTGGCTCGGAACCAACCTTGAAGGCCCAGAATATGGATACGGAAGTAGCCCGCCGCCTGAATGGTTCATAAAGTGTTTGCAAAGCGGGGTCAGCAGGGATGATTGCTTTTCCAAGCGATCGGAAAGACAGCTGCTACACTTTCATGCTGATGGTCGTTGGGATGTGGTGAGAACCTCATTGGCTTCTAATACTTATCAGTTGATTTCTGATGGTATGGGAGGTCTCTGGATAGCCAACGGCAATTACCCAGGCCCAACAGGCAGTAGTTCTATTAATAGTTATAGCGCGTTGTCACACCTTCATGCCGATGGTACTTGGCAAACTATCTTTTCTTTACCTGGTTTTAACTTCATCTCTGACACGCTTTTGGATGGCAACGGCGGTATTTGGGTTAATATGACGGCGGGTATTGGTAGCGGTGACTTGGTTCACATTCAGGCAGAGGGTTCATGGGAAAAGGTGGACTCATACCCGTCAGCCTGGTCTTCAACAATGATCTCATTTCTTCAAGCTGATAATAATGGCGGGATTTGGATGGGCACAGATAATGGCCTTGTTCATATGAGGGCTGATAATACGTCGGAAGTCAGTCTATTGGATAATCATCTCTTATCCAGAGTGGTTGATAGCACTGGCACTTGGATAGGAACCACTACCGGTTTGGTTCATCTTGATACTCAGAACCAGATAGTGGGTTTTTATACTAACAATTCTGGGTTGCCCGACAGTGTTATTAGTACGCTTGCTTTTGATAAGCACGACGGTTTGTGGGTAAACAGCAGTGGGGGCCTGGCACACCTGACTTTTGGACAAAAACATCGTATTATCAATAACATAAGCAACGACACTCCAGAGCAAGGAGAATCAATCCGCGAGGCCTTTTTGACTGAAAAACGGGCCGCTCTGCTTATTCACCCGCAAAGCGGGGCGGATGATGACACGGTTGACTTTATGGCAACTTATGCTTATCGCACTTTTCACGCTCGCGGCTATGATCAGGATGAGATTTATTTGTTGTCCTATAAACCTGATTTAGATTTCAATGGCGACGCACGGCCAGATTTTTATTTGGTGGATGCGCCCGTGACTTTGGCCGATTTTCGCAATAACAATGTTATGCCCCGCGCACTCACGGTGGCCGATATTCAGGCCGCTTTTGACTGGGCTAAAAGTCAAGGAGAACTGGATTCTCCTCTGTTTGTCACTTTTGTTGGTAATGGTTTGCCGGGTGAATTACTGCTTGATTCTTTAAGCCAAGAAAGACTCAGTGTTGAAATGTTTAAAGCACTGCTTGATGATTATCAAAATACCACTGGTAATGCCGTCGTGGTTCTTATAGAAGCGCCACACAGTGGTACGCTGATATTGACTCTCGCTGCACCTAATCGAGTTATTATCACCAGTACTGATAACGAAGTTGCTTATTATAGCGACTTGGGCCGTAGTTCGTTTCTGAAAGGGTACTTTGATCAGCTTCGTCAGGGTGACAATTTATGGAATGCTTGGCAATTTGTTAATCAAACGTTAAAAATGGACGGAATGCGCCAACAAACGCCGAAATTAGAAGACGTTGCTGATGGTGAAATGGCACGTCAGCTGTGCTTGAATGGTTGTTTTGGTACAATCGGCGCGGAAATCACACTCATACCTTCCATTTCACCCGCTGTGGTTAGAGCGGATCAAAGGCTTGAACTGAAGGTAAAAATCCCTAGCAACGGCGATAGTGTACGCCAAGTGTGGGCCTCCCTTATGACCTCCAACGTTGCTAAGCAACAACAAGGCGATTCGCTGTTAGCGACACCCATTATCTCTTTAGAAAAAGTCGCGGAAGATCAATGGGAAGGCCATTATCAGTTTGATAGCTCTGCCACACTCGGCCAATATCGTGTTACGTTCAAAGCAGAAACTCATACTCAATTTATCACGGAGGCCTCACCCATCACTTTAACTTTACAAGGGCAACCTCCCTACTTTGAGATGAGCACCAATAGATTGTTTATTCCTGCCGTCACTGTGCCTAACCGTGATAAACTAAATACTTATCAAGCTGAACTGGTTTTGATCAGTGTTAAGCCAGACAAGATTCTCAAACTTGATACGGCGGTTCTTAAGCGGATTACGGATACCCATTCTGTTAGTTCGGTTCATTTTAATACCGACAGCGGAATCGTACAGATTCCGTTGCTGGAGATAGTCAATGAGTCGGGCGAAATTGAGACTTTTAGTCTTGACTTGCAACTTATCCCGCAAACTCAGCCGTTACAGTTTAAGGTGGATAATCTCTTTCAGGAGTCCAAACTTTAGTTTGGCAGGAGTCCAAACTTTAGTTTGGCAGGCTATGCCAGGGGCGATGCCCCTGGCTATATTAATCTCGCCCCGTTGGGGCTTTCCGCTTTCGCGGCTATTTTAGTTTGGGAGTATCAGAGAGTGTTTGGCAGTAAGTTAAAACTGGCACTGCCAAACTAAAGTTTGGACGACTGCCAAACTAAAGTTTGGACTTCGGTTAAATTGACGACTGCCAAACTAAAGTTTGGACTCCAAAATGCATGCGCCTAAAAAGAAACCAGTCGGTTTTATAAACTTTGGGGTTTTTGTGAAAGCACGTTAACAAAAACTGACTCTATCAATTTGGAAACCTGGCCCTCAATTTGAAGGAGTCACGGTTTTATAAACCTTGGTTTTTTGTGAAAGCACATTAACAAATACTGATTCTATCAATTTGGAAACCTGGCCCTCAAATTGAAGACTACAAACGAATGGCGCTAAAGCGCCTACTACAAACTACGCTTCTGCGGGGTAGCCAATTTCTGTTAATAAGTCGGCTATTTGTGTCCAAGTGACGGGTGGTTCATTCCAGTCAATGGTGACCATTTTGTTGTCTTTGTCGGCTTTAACAGAGGTGACGCCTTCTAATTCTCCGACTTCTCGTTCGATGGTACTGGTGCAGTGCCCACAACTGATTTTGGGGACTTTGACGGTTTTGGTTGCCATTGGGTTAGATCCTTTTGATTTAAAAATTTCTGATCACTGTTTACTGATCACTGAATACTGATTATTTCTGATCACTGTTTACTGATCACTGTTCACTGATTTACTATACACAATTTTAGTTATTAATGGAATGATTCAGTGTGTTGTGGGATTTTGGACGAAAGGATGAAAGGATTGACGAATTGGTGAGTGAATTTTTTCGTCAAAATTTTATGGGTATGTTATTTATTTGCTACTTCCTTACCCTAATTACGTGAGTTCGACTTTATTTTTCAATAAGTCATATAAATCATCTCTTAATCAATTATTTGATTACAATTAATTGATTAAAAAAGCATTTTTTATTATGAAACCCTTAGCATTAATAGGTTAAAAGCGAATATTTGTGGGCCATCAACTGGAATGAACCAGTACAGCTTATGGGTTTTGTTTTTAACTGATTGATAATTAAGTTATTATACATAAATAATTGATATAACTAATAATTTTATAACCAATTGATATTTAAAGTCGAACTCACGTTAATTGTTCAGGAGAATTCGATGCAATTAACCGATCCCCGTTTATTCCATCAACAAGCCTATCTCAACGGCACTTGGGTGGATGCTCACCAACAGGTTGTTATTGAAGTCACAAATCCGGTCGATAATTCGGTGCTTGGCACTGTGCCGAATATGGGGCAAGCCGAAACGCGTGAAGCCATCGCCGCGGCTCATGCGGCTTTTCCGGAATGGCGCGGTAAATTGGCTAAAGAACGCGCCGTCATGATGCGTCGGTGGTTTGATTTTATTATGGAAAATCAGCAAGATTTGGCGGTGTTGATGACGGCCGAGCAAGGTAAACCGTTGGCAGAGTCTTTGGGCGAGGTGGCTTATGGCGCGTCTTTTATCGAATGGTTTGCCGAAGAAGCCAAGCGTGTGTATGGTGATGTGATTCCTGAACCGATACCGGGGCAGCGCATTGTCGTTATTAAGCAGCCGATAGGCGTGGTTGCTGCGATTACGCCTTGGAATTTTCCTATTGCTATGATTACTCGCAAAATCGCGCCCGCCTTGGCGGCCGGTTGCACGGTGGTGATTAAGCCGGCGGAAAGTACGCCGTTTTCGGCGCTGGCGTTGGCGGAATTGGCCGAGCGGGTGGGTTTTCCCAAGGGCGTGATTAATATTGTTACTGGGATGCCTGAAGAAATCGGCGCAGAATTGACGGCCAATCCTTTAGTGCGTAAGTTGTCGTTTACCGGTTCAACCGCCGTCGGCAAATTGCTTATGCAACAATGCGCCTCCACGGTGAAAAAAATCTCTTTAGAATTAGGCGGTAACGCGCCATTTATCGTGTTTGATGATGCGGACATTGACGCGGCCGTTGCCGGGGCAATGGCTTCTAAATATCGCAACACCGGGCAAACTTGCGTTTGCGCTAATCGTTTGTTGATTCAAGACAGTATTTATGAGGAATTTGCGGCTAAGTTAGCGCAAGCGGTGAGTCAACTCAAAGTGGGCGACGGGCTAAAAGGGGAAACGCAGCAAGGGCCTCTTATTAATAGGGCGGCCGTAGAAAAAGTGGAAAACCATATTAACGATGCTGTGGCTCAGGGTGCCAAAATCGTCTGTGGCGGCAAACGCCATGCGCTCGGCGGGACTTTTTTTGAACCGACGATTTTAGCCGATGTCACGGCCGCTATGCGGATTGCGCGTGAAGAAACTTTTGGGCCGGTTGCGCCGCTCTTTCGTTTTAAAACGGAAGACGAGGCCATTCGTTTAGCTAACGATACACCGTTTGGATTAGCTGCCTATTTTTACAGCCGCACGCTTGGCCGTGCATGGCGCGTGGCAGAAGCCTTAGAATATGGTATGGTAGGCATTAACGAAGGTGTCATTTCTACCGAAATAGCACCGTTTGGGGGCGTAAAAGAATCGGGGATAGGACGCGAAGGCTCTAAATATGGGATTGATGATTTTCTGGAAATTAAATATGTGTGTATGGGTGGTACTGATAAATGAAAAATGAAAAATGAAAAATGAAAAATGAAGAGATTACTGATAACGTATTTTGGTGGGCAAGAAAAACATTTTGCCCACCCTACTAACTAACTAACTTGGTGGGCAAGAAAAACATTTTGCCCACCCTACTAACTGAAGAAAAGTTCAAATTCTAGCCGTTTGCAGTATAATAACGTGAGTTCGACTTTAAATATCAATGAGTTATATAATTATTAGTCATGGTGTCATCCAAACAGATGACAGTATTCATATTATTTTATATAATTTAAAAAGTCAAGTATTAAAATAGTTCAGTCTAAAACGGCACTAAAATAAGTAACTTTGATTAGGTTTGAGTAAGAAATCAAGTGCTAGCAGATGCACCTTCGGGGAAAACATGCGTTAAGCCAGGCTTAACTTAATGGCAACCTCGTTAACACATAGAAATTATTCTATATTGTTATCAAATATTGATATTTTTGTCGACTATATAATATGTTCGGACACACTCATAAGGATAGAATAGCCAATATGAACAACAAACACGAACACACAGCCCGTTTTGTTAGCCGCTTAACCCGTGACACGCTGGCTTTAGTCTTGGCGGGTGGGCGTGGGACACGTCTCAAAAACCTCACCGATTGGCGGACTAAGCCGGCGGTGCCGTTTGGTGGCAAGTTTCGCATCATCGACTTTCCTCTGTCCAATTGCATCAACTCCAGCATACGCCAAATTTCGGTGGTGACACAATACAAATCACATTCATTGATTCGCCATATTCAAAAAGGCTGGAGTTTTTTACGCGGAGAATTTGGGGAGTTTGTCGAATTAATGCCCGCCGCTCAACAGCGCGTAGATGAATCTTGGTACACAGGAACGGCCGATGCCGTCTACCAAAACCTCAACATCATTCGTAGTCATGATCCAAAATTTATCTTGGTTTTAGCCGGTGATCATATCTACAAAATGGACTATGGGCCGATGATTGCCTATCATGTTGAAAACAAAGCCGATATGACGGTAGGCTGCTTAGAAGTGCCGCTTGAAATGGCAAAAGGCTTTGGCGTGATGAGTATTGACGACAATGGGCAAATCGTGCGGTTTACCGAAAAGCCGGCGCAACCTGAGCCAACGCCCAATGAGCCAGAAAAGGCCTTAGCTTCTATGGGCATTTACGTGTTCAATGCCGAATTTTTGTATGATCAACTACAACTGGATTCCAGCAAGCCCGATTCTAGCCATGATTTTGGTAAAGACATCATTCCGTCTCTCATCAAGACACATCGCGTATTTGCCTATCGCTTTCGCGATGTCCAAAAAGGTGAACAACCTTATTGGCGCGACGTGGGGACAGTCGATGCGTTTTGGGAGGCTAATATGGAGTTAGTTTCTGTGGCACCCCAATTAAATCTTTATGATAAACAATGGCCTATATGGACTTATCAAGAACAACTGCCCCCGGCTAAATTTGTCTTTGATGATGATGATCGGCGTGGCATGTCTGTCGATTCTATGGTTTCCGGCGGCTGCTTGATTTCTGGTGCCAAAATCACGAATTCTCTACTCTTTTCCAATGTCAAACTCAACTCTTACTCATTGCTAGAACAAGCGGTGGTGTTACCGGATGTGGAAGTCGGCCGGCATTGTCATATCAAAAAAGCCGTCATTGACAAAGGTTGTTTTATCCCGGCCCACACCAATATTGGGCAAAACCTTGAAGAGGATGCCAAGCATTTTTATGTGACTGAGCAAGGCGTTGTGTTAGTCACGCCAGACATGTTAGGACAAAAATTACACGATTTCAGTGAACAGTGATCAGTTATCAGTTATCAGTGATCAGTTATCAGTGATCAGTTTTTCAGTTTGTCGGGTTATACTTTGCACCGTTACAAACTGCGCTGAAAGTCATTTCGACAGACGGAGAAATCTTGGGCGACACCGGAGAAGTTCTCAAGTTCAAGTTCAAGTTCCCTCCGCTCAAAGGGATCGTCGGGATGAGACATGACAAAAAGGCTCAGTTTATGTGTTCAGTATATGTAGGGTGGGTTCCGCTCAATGCCATATCGTTCATGGCGAAACTCAAAGTGAAAAGGTTTATGGCGAATGGTAGTATTTTATAAATTGGGGAGTTGCAAAATGGTTCTTAACACGGAGGGCACTGAATCACACTTCGTTCCCAGAGTGATATAAAAAAAGTTCCCTGAAGTGTACCTGAAGTGTACCTCTGAGTTCTCTGTGTTTCTATAGATGTTCAGATAATTATTTAGTCCCCTTTAGGGGACGAAAGCTTATCTAAAAACGTAGTAACGAGCGAAGCGAGATATACTCAAGATGGGAACAAATTGGACTTTTTGAGAAACCAAAATTCCAAGTAGTTACACTGGCAAGCCCCAACGGGGCGACATTAATAAAGCCAGGGGCATCGCCCCTGGCAAGCCCCAACGGGGCGACATTAATAAAGCCAGGGGCATCGCCCCTGGCTTTAAAGATACGCCTTATATCCCGTCATAAAAAAATCCAAGTTATGACCACGTTGAGTATAACTGATGCAAGCTGTTGGCTGCCAAAGAAATTATTTTTCTGAAAATCTATATCACTTTCTTAACTCATAAACTCCCCAAAAATTGTTATCAACTGATTTTATACGGAACTTAACGAAAAATCAGTGAAAAAAACAGCTCATTAAATGACCGGTAAAATTATAGACTTGCTGATGTAATCTATTCATTAGAGTTGTTGCTAAATAAAAAGTTTATAGAGTTTATGGAGTTGATGAGTTATAGAGTTTAATGGGAGTTGACTCTCAAATTAGATAAACTCTATAATTTGGAGTTTATAGAGTTTATGGAGTTTATGGAGTTGATGAGTTATAGAGTTTAATGGGAGTTGATTCTCAAACTCTATAAACTCTATAACACAACAACTTTTCATTTTTCATTTCCAGGCAAAAGTTTTTCGGAGAAAAACTTTTGCCTAGAATTCATTTTTCATTAAGGTATAACGGACTTAGCCAAATGCCCGATAGATTCAAAGTTGTGCTGTGCTGGCACATGCACCAGCCTGCCTATTACGATTCGTACAGCGAACAATATCAATTGCCTTGGACTTATTTGCATGGGATTAAAGATTATGTGGATATGGCCGCGCATTTAGAGGCCTTGCCTAACGCCCGTGCCGTGGTGAATTTCGCCCCGACTTTGTTGGAACAAATTGATGATTATGTCGGGCAAATTCAGGCCTTTTTACGCGATGCCACGCCGGTTCAGGATCCCTTATTGGCCGCGTTAAACAGTCATCCCCCCCATGCTCCCTTCTTGAATCGCCCGGTTGAGGAAACGAGTGAACAATCCACCGAAACCTCGTCCCTCGTAGAAGCCCGTTTGGAGTTGATTGAGTACTGTTTGCGTGCCAACGAAGAGCGATTGATTCAGCGTTTTAAGCCTTATCAAGAACTGGCTGGACTCGCCGAGCCGCTGAAACAAAATCCCAAGGTGATCACCTATCTGGATGAACAATATCTCATCGACTTATTGATGTGGTATCACTTGGCTTGGCTAGGTGAAACGGTGCGCCGCTCGGATGCCAGAGTTAAAGCGTTAATAGAAAAAGGACGCGGATTCAGTGAGGATGATCGGCGGCAATTGTTTGAAATTATCGGGGAATTGTTGAGCGGAATAGTACCCCGTTACAAAGCGTTAGCTCAACGTGGACAAGTCGAATTATCCGTCACGCCCTATGCACATCCCATCATGCCCTTGCTGCTCGATATTTTTTCCGCCCGCGAGGCTTTGCCAGAAGTCAATTTAGCCGGGGTAGGTTGCTATCCTGATGGCAAGGAACGGGTGCGCTGGCACATGCGTGAAGGCATTAAGACGTTTGAAAAGCATTTTGGCTTCACACCGCACGGTTGTTGGCCTTCTGAAGGCAGCGTCAGTGAAACAACGGTGCGTCTCATGGAAGAATTTGACATCCGCTGGCTTGCCAGCGGTGGCGGCGTGTTGCATAACAGCCTAAAAAAAGCCGGACAAGAGCATCAATCTCCGCACCGCCCTTACTGTTTGCCCAAAAGTTCTGTGCGTTGCTTCTTTCGGGACGACAACTTGTCGGATTTAATTGGTTTTGAATATTCTAAATGGCATGCCGATGATGCCGTCGCCAATTTTGTACACCAGTTAGAAGAGATTGCCCACAAAGCCCAGCAAACCGGGGCACACGTGACTTCAGTTATTCTTGATGGCGAAAATGCGTGGGAATCCTACCCCGAAAATGGCTATTATTTTCTCAGCGCCCTCTATCAAAAATTATCCAATCATCCAGAATTGGAATTAACCACGTTTTCACATTGTCTTGATTCAGGCACTGCCGAATTACCGACTTTAGTCGCTGGCAGTTGGGTTTTTGGTACCTTTTCCACTTGGATAGGCGAACCGGATAAAAATCGCGGCTGGGCAATGTTGATTGAAGCCAAACATCTGTTTGATAGAGTTGTCCCACGTTTGGAACCTGCACAGCGAGAAGCCGCCGAGCGCCAAATGGCTATTTGTGAAGGTTCAGATTGGTGTTGGTGGTTTGGCGGTTATAATCCCACAAAAGCCGTGCGTGATTTTGATCGCTTGTATCGGCTACATTTAACTCATTTATATCGACTGTTGGGCGAAACACCGCCTGACTATTTAAGCAATGCATTTACTCACGGCGGCGGCGATCCTGCCGCGGGCGGTACGATGCGTAAAGGACAGGAGTAATGGGGCATGAATTCTAACTTTTTCAAAAAACGTCGTGCCGGTATTTTGTTGCATCCAACCTCGTTACCGGGTACACCCGGCAATGGTGACTTAGGCCAACAGGCTTACCGCTTTGTCGATTTTCTCGCGGACTGTGGTATCTCCCTCTGGCAAATGTTGCCCTTGGGGCCGGTGCATGAAGATTTATCGCCCTACCAATGCCAATCGGTACATGCCGCTAATCCATTGCTCATCAGTTTAGAGCGTTTGGTTGAGAAGGGCTGGCTCAGTAAAGATTCTTCTCCCTCGGCCGAACACGAGCTAGAATATGAAGGAAAACGCCTCGCCTCGCAGGGCTGGCTGATTGAAGATGCTTTAGCCCGTGAATTAGAACAACGGCTTGAACAGAGTCCGTTTCGTGAAGGCTTTTGTCCACCATCAGAACACGATGCAGCTGTGCGCTATCGTATTGCTCGCTTAAAAGAAGCGCGAGCGGGTTTTGAAAAAAACGCCCGTGATTCTGATCGTACCGCTTTTGCCGAGTTTATTCAGCATACCGCTGGATGGCTGGAAGATTATGCGCTGTTTAGAGCTTTACAAGCCGAACATCACAAGGCATTAAAGGCCGAATGTCTAAAAGCTTTAAACGAAATCCAACATCACGATGCGTTGCATGCACGTCTTCTTGAATTGGGAAATGCCGCCGGTTGGTGGGGCTGGCCTTCCGATTTACGGGATCGTCATCCTCAAGCACTGGAGGAAGCGCGGCGGCGCTTGGCGGAAGTGATTGAACAACACCGCTTTGAGCAATTTGTGTTTTTTAGCCAATGGCAAGAACTCAAGCAATATGCTCATGAAAAAGGCGTGTTGATGTTTGGCGATATTCCCATTTTTGTGGCTGAAGACAGCGTGGACGTTTGGGCAAGCCGCGAGAATTTTTTACTGGATGAGCGAGGCCGTCCAACGGTCGTCGCTGGGGTGCCCCCCGATTATTTTTCAGCAACCGGACAACGCTGGGGTAACCCACTTTATAATTGGAATCATCTGCAAGCCGATGGCTATCGTTGGTGGATAGCGCGTTTAAAAAGTGCCAAGTTATTGTTTGATGTGGTGCGAATTGACCATTTTCGTGGTTTTGAAGCCTGTTGGGCCATTCCCGCTCATTGTGACACCGCGGTTGAAGGTGAATGGTTGAAGGTGCCCGGCCACCATTTTTTTGAAACGTTACAACAAAGCGGTGTTGATTTGCCCTTAGTCGCTGAAGACTTAGGCATTATCACCCACGAAGTGACTCATTTACGCGAAAGATTTGGTCTGCCGGGCATGAAGATATTGCAATTTGCGTTTGACAGTGGCTCTGATAATCCGTATTTACCCCATAACCATGTTGAGCATGGTCTAGTGTACACCGGGACTCACGACAATAACACTACCTTGGGCTGGTTTCATGAGCTACAGGAGCATGTGCGACAGTTTGTGTGCGAATATCTACATGCTCCGCCCCATGAAATGCCTTGGCCTTTAGTTGAAGCGGCATTTAAGTCGGTGGCGCAATGGGCTATTGTACCGATGCAAGATGTGTTAGTGCTTGATGGCAGCCATCGTATGAATACGCCCGGCGTGCCAACCGGTAATTGGCGCTGGCGTTTTGATTGGTCACAAATGCCGCAGGGTGCGGCCGATAAATTACGCCATTTCTCCCATTTTTACGGCAGAACGTAATCAGTAGGGTGGGCAACGTTGTTGCCCACCATCTTCGTATTTTGGGGCCGGCAAGAAAAACATAAAGATGGTAATGGCATTGCTGGAGAGGGCGGGAGAGGCGTAAAAAGTGATATCGCTTCAAATGATCTCGCTTCGCTCTTTATTTCGTTTGTAATCGTGCTAAGTCGAAATATATGATAAATGCCGTCGATATTTCCACTGAGCTATCGAAAGTCTTAAAAGGAACAAACTTCTCATGGAGTAGTTTGGCTATCCCAAGATAAATCACCCGGTTCGCTTGAAGCAAGGACAGCGGATTTTACTTTGTACCGGACAATTTCTTTAAGTCATTGATTGTGAAAATTTATTTAAGTCATTGATTGTCAGATTTATCCTTATGTCGAACCGAAGATCAACGGAGTTAAATGACAGTAGAAAAAATGTCCTGTACTCAGCGGATTTTATTAAAAAAACCTTAAAATGATTAAAATAAAAAAATTCTATAGCGGGTTGTCTTATCGAGGGATAAAAAAAAAGCAGGGTAATTTTCGATCTAATCCTTTATTATATATAATCCTTGTAGTTATTGCTGATAAAGGCTTATAAAAAGGCGGCTCGTTCCTCCAAAAGCGACGAATAATTCTGTAAAAAAACTTTTTTTGACTATTTAACCAAATAATTATAAACTTTATTGATACAATTATGGATAAACTTATTAGCCACAGTGCCGCTTGGGCGGCGCTAAAAGCCCATCAACACCAATTGGCACCAATCCACTTACGTGACTTGTTTGCAGAGGATAGCCAACGCTTTGAACGCTTTTCAGTGGAAGCGTGTGGTTTATTGCTGGATTACTCTAAAAATCGTTTAACCCGCGATACACTCTCCTTATTACTTAACTTAGCCACAGAGGCAAAGTTGCAAGACTGGATTGCTCGCCTATTTCAAGGTGAAAAGGTTAATAACACCGAACAACGCGCGGCGTTGCATATTGCTCTCCGCAACCGCTCTAATCGTCCGATTAGGGTAGACGGCAAAAATGTGATGCCCGATATCAACGCCGTGTTAGCAAAAATGCGCCAATTTAGTGATTCGGTGCGTGGCGATTCAAAAAAACAATGGCGCGGTTATACAGGGAAACCCATTGAATCTATTGTCAATATTGGCATCGGCGGCTCTGATTTAGGGCCGGCGATGGTGACAAGAGCGTTAAAGGCTTACCATCATCCGCGCTTACGCAGCTATTTTGTTTCCAATGTCGACAGTACACATCTTGGCGAAACCTTGGCCGCGCTTAACCCCGAAACAACCTTATTTATTGTCGCATCAAAAACCTTTACCACTCAAGAAACCTTGCTAAATGCAACAAGTGCGCGGCAATGGCTAATAGATAAATTGGGAGATAACAACGCGGTGGCTAAACATTTTGTCGCTGTCAGCACCGCCACGCAACAAGTCACTGAATTTGGCATTGATCCAATAAATATGTTTGAATTTTGGGATTGGGTCGGTGGGCGTTATTCGCTATGGTCCGCAATCGGCTTACCGATTGCAGTGATGATAGGCATGAATAACTTTGAACAGTTACTAGCCGGTGCCCACGAAATGGACACGCATTTTGAAACAGCGCCGTTTGCCGAAAATTTGCCGGTGTTAATGGGATTGATTGGTGTATGGTATAGTCGTTTTTTGGGTGCCACTACCCACGCCGTATTGCCTTATGACTACTGCTTAGAACTGTTTCCGGCCCATTTACAACAATTAATAATGGAAAGCTTGGGTAAGCGTGTTACCCGTGACGGAAAAGAGGTTGACTATCCAACCGGTCCGATTATTTGGGGCACCCCTGGCAATAATGGTCAACATGCATTTTATCAACTCCTACATCAAGGCACCCATTTAGTGCCGGCCGACTTTATTATTGCCATTGAAAGCCAATACGACTTGCCCGGACATCAAAACGCCGTTTTGTCCAACGCACTGGCGCAAACGCATGCCCTAATGATGGGCCGAACGGCCGAACAAACAAAGCAAGCCTTGTACTCCAGCGGGATAACAGATAAAATGTTAACGCAACAACTGCCTCACCGCGTTTTTCAGGGTAATCAACCCAGTAACACACTGGTTTACAAAAAGCTAACCCCACAAGTGTTAGGGAAATTGCTCGCCTTGTACGAACACAAAGTCTATGTACAAGGCATCTGCTGGGGCATCAATCCCTTTGACCAGTGGGGCGTAGAACTCGGTAAACAAGTCGCTAGCACATTAATGTCCGCCCTTCGAGCCGAAAAAGCTGGGCTAAACGGGCTAAACGGGCTAAACGGGCTAAAAGAAACGGCTCAGGCACACGAAAGACATGATTCCTCTACGGATGGCTTGCTTAACTACATTAAAGCTTATCGTCATCGCTAACTTATTGTTCTACAAAAGCTTTATTTAATAAAGCGTTATCTTCATTATCAAGATTAGCGTTCCAGATATTGTAACTTGTCAGGCTTGCCATCCCACTGCTCGGCCTCGGTCAAAGGCGCTTTGCGTTCAGTGATGACGGGCCAATTTTGTGCCAGTTCCGCATTTAACTGCAAAAAATGTTGTTGTTCTGGCGGCAAGTCCTCTTCTGAATAAATCGCATTGGCAGGACATTCAGGTTCGCACAACGTGCAATCAATACACTCCTCAGGGTCTATGACCAGAAAATTGGGCCCCTCGTGAAAACAGTCCACTGGGCAGACTTCTACACAGTCCGTGTACTTACAACAAATACAATTATCGGTGACAACAAAAGCCATCGTCAACTCCGCATATAAAAGGGATTATTATTTTAATCGCTAAATAACAAAACAAAAAAAATGTTGTGGTTCTGGCGGCGGCAACTTGTCTTATGAACAAATGGCATTGGCAGGACATTCCGGTTCGCACAGTTTCTGTCCATCAAAATTTTTTTTGGTTTTTTTTTGATATGAAAATAGCAAACAGACGGGGAGGGATCAAGGGCTGATACTCCCTAGTCTACGTACACTTATGGATATTTGTCGAAGAAATCGTTACTCTGTTCCTAAAAAGTTGGACAAAATTGGACATTCTTAGGTAATTCGCGGACATGTTGATAATTCATAATAATTGCAACTAGAGTCCTGGTTGAGCAGTCCCAACCGTTGGCATTCAATCCGGCTCCCCGGTTGGTTTCATGCAACCATGTACTGTCAGAAATGAAAGCAGTCTCAGTTGGGTCAAACAGAGCTTCAAACCGAGATTTTGGAATTTACCAACCTTCTTTTCTCTTGCTAAGTGTACGAGAAAACCTTTGTCGTTATGAGTCAACATGACTCAGTTTTTAAAATGATAGTATTACTTGGTTTAATTTTCAAGTCATGATGATTTGTTTGTTGGACAAATTGTACAAGAAAGTCTAACTTTGTCCAACTTTTTAGTAACAGTTAATTTGCTCTCATACATTGTTATGTTCAAAGCACTCATAAAATCAGCTATCTTATTTATTCTTCTGTTTTTCAACATGGCGATATTTACTTGGTGTCTTAATCAGCTTTTGGGCCAAACGCCGCTCAAAAAAACGCTGATTAGCAATGTACAGGCAGAAGCGCCACATAAGGCTGTGCCAGAATCCGTACCAAAAGTCATCACTCAACGACCAATACGTCCCACAAGGCACACGGCACCATCGCCCCACCGAGGCAAACCTAAACAACGGTTAGTCCTACAATTTCGGTCTATACGTATCCACCTCGACACAGTTGAACGTGTCAAACTTGAAAAAATGTTGCTGCGTTTGAATATCACTCCTTCCCATTCGGCACAAATATTCTCCGGCGCTGTACATTCTAAAAACAATCTCCTATCCCCGCAAAGGGCAGCTAAACTGCGTGCTCAAAACGTGGCGCGGATTATTTATCCCTATACACAATCGCTGAAAATGTACTATCGCCCTTCCATGGAAGAAGGCAAAGTCATTGTGGAAATTTTTGAACCAACCGCGGCCGGTAAATGAAAAATGAAAAATGAAAAATGAAAAATGAATAATCAAACTAGAATCATCAAAATTTCTAGCCGTTTTCGGTTTTAAATAATCAAGCGACGTGCTGCTGGTTGAGGCTGCCAAAATATTTATCTGAAAAAATATAGTCGGCCCAAAAATGAAAAATGAATATATTTTTCAACACAGAGAGACGGAGCTTTACTACGTTTCACAGAGATTTACCAAAGACTTGAGACTGAAGTGTGACTCTGTGGTACTCTGTGAACTAAAAAATAATGACTTTAACATATCAATCTTGATTTGATCCTAAGCGCACCTTATTTATACGACAGACTTTATCCCCACTTTTTTAAGAAGAAACGCAACATGCCTATTTATGAATACGCTTGCACTGAATGTGATCACGAAATGGAAGTTTTGCAAAAAATGAATGATCCGCCACCCTCGCAGTGTCCCGCTTGTGGTCAAAATACGCTTAAAAAACGGGTATCTGCTGCGGCTTTTCATCTCAAAGGTACCGGCTGGTATGAAACCGACTTCAAAAAACCGAAAAAACCTGAAGTAAAAGAAAAAACCGAAAAAACCGACACACCACCGGCTCCTGCCGGTTCCACCGGTGGAACCGGTGCCGTTAACTGAAAAGGAGCAAGGGGCTAGGGAAAAGGGAAGAGAAACTAGGGGGAAAGCTTTATAAAGCCAATGATGGAACAATCGTTAATGCTGATGCCAAACGAAGTAACGAGCGAAGCGATATTATAGCGCATACAACTTTTTACGCAAAAGTGCTCCAAAACAAAAAAAACAAAAAAAGTTTCCTTTTCAACACGGGTAAAGAAGGTCAGAACGAAAATCAGCGAATGGCTGCACCCAACCAAACGGAATCGGTTTTGGTTAAAGCCAGAGTTCTTCAATAAACTTGGGTTCGATCCGTTTTTTTCTTTTAGACAAAAAAAAACCAGTTCCTTCAATAAATTGTGGATCGATCCGTCTATGGATAACTGATAACTGAACACTGATAACTGATAATTGATAACTGAAATGCGTAGCCATTCTTGTGGACTTCTAAATGAGTCCTTAATAAATGAACCCGTTATACTGTGCGGGTGGGTGAATCGCCGCCGCGATCACGGCGGCGTGATTTTTATCGATCTGCGTGATCGCTCAGGCCTTGTCCAAGTGGTGTTCAATCCTGAACTCGCCGATGCATTCGCTCTCGCTGAACAGGTGCGTAATGAATATGTGTTACGCATCACCGGTACGGTGCGCCGTCGCCCGGAAGGTACTGAAAATCCCGAATTGGCAACTGGACAAGTCGAAGTAGTCGGCCAGTACATTGATATTTTAAATGCGGCCGAAACGCCACCGTTTCAACTGGATGAAGCCCATGTTGGCGAAGACATCCGCTTGCGCTATCGCTATATCGACTTGCGCCGCCCAGAAATGCAGGCACGTCTTCAATTACGTGCCAATATCACCCGCCTATTGCGTCAGTTTTTGGATGAACAGGGGTTTTTAGAAATAGAAACGCCTATGCTCACCAAAGCCACCCCCGAAGGCGCACGCGATTATTTAGTCCCCAGTCGCACCCATCCAGGCCAATTTTTTGCGCTGCCTCAGTCGCCACAATTGTTTAAACAATTACTGATGATGAGCGGGATGGAACGCTATTATCAAATTGTGCGCTGCTTCCGTGATGAGGACTTACGGGCCGACAGACAGCCTGAATTTACGCAACTGGATATCGAAATGTCCTTTATTGATGAATCCATCATCAAAAATATGATGGAATCAATGATGCGTCAGTTGTTCAAAGAAGTCAAAGGCGAACAGTTGCCAGAACCGTTTCCAAGCATGAGCTATGAAGATGCCATGCTCCGCTATGGAACAGATAAACCCGATTTGCGCGTTCCTTTAGTGCTTACCGAAGTTAGTGATTTAATGGCCGAGGTCAAATTTAAAGTCTTTGCTAAACCCGCCAATGATCCTGAAGGTCGTGTTGCCGCCCTTTGTGTGCCCAGGTTAAAAATCTCACGCAAACAAATTGACGACTATACCGATTTTGTCGCGATTTATGGCGCGAAAGGATTAGCCTACATCAAAGTCAACGATATTACCGCCGGGCGCAACGGTTTACAGTCTCCGATTTTAAAATTTTTGCCCGATAAAGCCATCGAAGGCTTATTGGAGCGCACCAAAGCTGATAGCGGTAGCCTTATTTTCTTTGGCGCAGACAAAGCTAAAATTGTTAATGAGGCGTTAGGCGCATTGCGATTAAAAATCGCCGAAGACCTCAAATTGATACAAAAAAACTGGAAACCGCTGTGGATAGTAGACTATCCCATGTTTGAATGGGACGAGACGGAAAAACGCTGGGTGTCTTTACACCATCCCTTTACCGCTCCCAATGTGCAAGATATCGAAACGCTTGAAGCCAATCCGGGCGCGTGTCTGTCGCGGGCTTATGATATGGTGTTAAATGGCGAAGAAATTGGCGGTGGCTCTATCCGTATCCACCGCCCTGAAATGCAATCGGCCGTGTTTCGGGTGTTAGGCATTGGTGAACAAGAGGCTAGTGAAAAATTTGGCTTTTTGCTAGACGCGCTTAAATATGGCTGTCCGCCACATGGCGGCATTGCTTTTGGACTAGATCGGCTAGTCATGTTGATGTGTGGCGCAAGCTCCATTCGTGATGTGATTGCCTTCCCGAAAACGCAAACGGCGAGTTGTTTGCTCACTTCGGCCCCTTCCCCGGCGAGCCCAGCGCAATTGCGTGAGCTGCATATTCGGTTGCGTTCTAATAATCCGCACTGATCATACTTTGTATGGCTAAAAACCGGACTTGATCTTGCACAGCTTCTAGTCTTTTAAAAAATCCGATGTCTTTGAGACACCGGATTTTTAGCACTAAGTTTTATCCCTTTCCCATTTTCATTTTTACCTGTTCCTATTTCTCTTTCTCCTTTCCTCCTTCATTAACGCTCGCAACCATTTTTGTGTCTTTCTACGAGCTCTTTTGCTACACTTTAAATCACGCATTCTTTCACACGCTTGCGTAATCAGTGCCCAATTGTCCACCCGTCGTTTTTTGTTAGCACCGGCGAACCTATTGGATCTTTTAGCGAGATTGGTAGCACGTTTCCAGTTTTTTTGTGCAAAACGAACTTGCGCCAAGTTAGATAAGAGAATGGGGTTGCGTGAGTCAATCCGCAAAGCGCGTTCAAGTAAAGTGGCGGCTTGTTTATATTGCCCCAACTCACGCATTTTTTCACACGCACGCGTAATCACTGCCAAATTTCTTGTCCGTAGCCGTCTATATTTCCTCTCACTACCCGTAAGCGCATTGGATTTTTCGGCAAGATTGCCGGCACGTTTCCAGTCTTGTTGTGCAAAACGCACAACCGCCAAGTGATACCAGAGGATGGGATTGCGTGGTTCAATCCGCAAGGCGCGTTCAAGTAAAGCCGCGGCTTGTTCATGTCGCCCGGTTTCATAATAGATTTTTGCCTCGCTAAACAAGGATTCTACCGCCGGCGTAAAATAGCTTACTGATGAGGCAGCAGGGGTTTTTTCAGCATGCAACAACGCCATAACCAAAGGTATGATGAGCAGCAACTTGAGCCAGCGCCACCGCCAATTGGTATTGAGTCTGTTCATTTTCATTTCTCCATAAGGTTGACACTGGAATATTTTAGGACTTAACGGCCACAAAATTTTCCCCAAACACAGGGGAAAGGGGAAATCGTGAGGTTCATGCATAGTACCCAATTTATTAACAAATCTTCACAAACAATACCAATTCTTCGGCATGTGCTGGAAAATTTTATTGACTTTTATGATAATTTTTTATAATATTGATAGTTATAAAGCGGCATGTATCTGGTTCAGTACTCATCCTGGAGTACTGGTAAAACATGAGACTTACAATCTATCAATTTGCGAGAACCAAGCGAATTCAGATTGTATAAGCGGCTCCCAATAATTTTCGGTAGCCTTTGGTAGATTCACCCACTCTTAGGAGTGCTATTGTTAACTTTTGTTAACATAAATGAATCGGACAATCTAATCTGGGCGAGGTTTTTTACCTTGTATCCTTTGCGGCAAAAGGCGAATTCTTTTATATCTCATACCTTTCCTTTCTACCACGCTTGCGACAGTGCTTGTGCCCGCTTAAGTGCCTCATCGACACACTTCTTCCCATCCTCCATACTTTCACACGCCCGTGCAATCAACACCCAATTTCTTATCCGTAGTCGTCTATATCTCTTATTAGTCCCCGCCAGCGCATTAGATTTTTGAGCGAGATTGGCGGCGCGTTTCATTTGTCCTTGTGTTAAACGCACCCCCGCTAAATTGTACCAGAGGATGGGGTGGCGTGGCTTAATCCGCAAGGCGCGTTCAAGTAAAGCGGCCGCTTGTTCATATTCCTTCTCTTTGTACTTAGAAAGTGCATCACCCAACAAGGATTTCACGGCTGACGAAGAATCGATTTTTATATAAGGAGTAGCTGGGGCATCTTTTATCAACGCCGTAGCCAAAGGTATGATTAATAGCATCCGTAGTAGTAAGCGCATATATATGTTATTTCTGTTCATTTTGATTCTCATAAATGCTTATGCTACCTATTGTAGACTAGACACAGAGGCATTGGTCAATTTCTTGGTTTTTTCTGTTATACGGAATGTACAGATGCGGGTGAAAATAAAAATTGACCCGTTTGGTTATTTTTATTGACTTTCAATCCGAAAATGAAGCCGATAACAAATCGGTTTCTGAAAGCGTATCCGTTGTACTATCAGTATATTGAGGGTGCAATTAAAAGCAATACTCGGCTTTTAAGTAATTGGTAATTGGTGAATGGTAATGATAACAAGGACTTCAATAACAAAAGTCTCCTTCATTAACATCCGCAATTATTAAAAATGAAGAAAGTTAATTTTCAGTGAATTAGCGACTTCTGGGTTTTGATAAGTTTTAAAAAGGGTGGACTCACCAGGAAAGTAGACTGAACGGGTTATAAATAAAAATAGTCAAAACGAAAAATCAAAAATACTGGTTTTTTATAATAAAAAAAGGTTGCCGTGTTGAGTGTAGATTCATTTGAGCCGTTTTGTCCGTTTCATTAGGGGTACCATAAAATAGTTGGTAATGAGTTCTCGGAATCCGTTTTTCAAAAACGGATTCCGAGAATGGGTAATTGGTTCCCCGACTATACACACTATCGGAAAATTTCGTGGGAACGAAAGCGATACGAAGTATTGAAAGTCTCTAGGTTCTGAAGTGTTCCTCGGTTTTTTGAGTACCCTGAAGTGAATATAAATAGCCGATTTCCACGAAGACTGATTAGACTTAAAAAGGCAACAAATTAGACTTTTTGAAAAACCAAAATAACTCAATAACTCTTTGAATTAAAAACACCGTTTTTTCTCTGTGTTCCTCTGTGTCCCCTCAATGCCATATCGTAACGAATAACTGACTGATTTTATTAAAGTAGTACAACGAAGTCGTACAACGGATTTACGTTCCGAAACGGCTGATTATTGATAATGGTTCCGTCATTTAAGTTTGACTGACCCTGAAAAATCCGTTTCTGAAAGCTTCGCGAACCTTCGGTCCGTTTATCCGTTGTACTTGGTGATATTTGCAATCCCGTTAAAAAAAAATCATAGAATCAAAATGTTAAGCTTAACTTAATGGCATTGCTGTGTCCCCTCTGTAACCTCTGTATGTATACCAATTACCAATTCTGATATCATAACTCTTGAAACTAATACCAGAAACCAATTCGGAAAGAATCCGTTTCGGCGCGCGTATCCGTTGTACTCTTATTATTATTAAAATAAATTATGGCTATTATCGGCCAGCGCACGGTTTGACCGGTGTTGACCAACAATAAACGGTATGCGTTCCGACCCATTTGAACGCCACCGCACCGTACTGGGAATCACTGGGGCAATCGATTGCGGCCGGGCGGCTTTGATAAAATCAGCCCAAATAACCAACGCGCCATTACCGCCACTTAAGCCCATAGGTTTATTATCATCGCGGCCTACCCAAGTCACTGCCAACAATTCACTGCTAAAGCCGGCGAACCAGCTATCACGTAACTTATTGGTGGTGCCCGTCTTGCCGGCTAAGATCATATTTGACGAGAATGTCTTGGCAACCTTGCGTCCGGTTCCTTTCCGTACCGCTTGTTGCAAAGCGTAGTGGAGTAAAAATACCGGCGCGGCATCAAAACGTTGCTCTACCGATAAGGCATAACGCTTTAAAGGTTTGCCATCATGGGTTAAGACATCGCGGATTGCCCGCACGGGGACACGAAACCCACCACTGGCAATGGTTTGGTACATTTGGGTCACTTCTAATGGACTCAAGGAAATACCACCAAGCAACATCGACGGATACTTCTTTTTAAACTCGCGATCAATGCCCAGACGTTGCAGGGTCTTATAAACCTTGCTCAGTCCCAATTCCATTCCCAAATGCACGGTGGCAAGATTATAAGAAAAAGCCAAGGCTTTGTATAACGGGACGCGACCATGTAAGATACCATCATAATTTTTGGGTTTCCAGATTTCGCCGGTGTTATAGTCTACCCATTCGTATGGCGCGTCATTAATCTTGCTTGTCAAAGAATAAGTGTTGCTTTTTTCCAACGCGGTCAAATACACAGCCACTTTGGCCAATGAACCAATCGAGCGCACCGCATTGAGAGGGCGATTAAAACCCGCATACTGAGGCCTTCGACCATTAATCAGCGCCAACACTTCGCCATTTTCGCTGCCCGTCACAACCATCGCACCTTGTAACTTGCGTGCTTTGCGATATTTTCTTTCGAGTTTTCTCAGGTCTCTGATCATCACCCGTTCACCCAATTTCTGAATGACGGGATCTAAGGTCGTAAAGATTTGTAACCCTTCTGAACGCAGGTCGTTTTCATTATAATCCTGATGCAATTGGTGGCGCACCAGTCCTATAAAAGCCGGGTACGGAAACTGACTCTCCCTCGCCTCTTTGGTAATAGCCAAAGGGGCGGCTTTGGCAAGTTTCACCTCGTCGGGTTTGAGCAGGCCTTGCTCGGCCATTGTATCCAGCACCAAATTGCGGCGTTCGAGGACCCGCTTTGGGTGTTTGCGCGGATTATAAAGCGATGCACCGCGCACGAGGCTGACTAGTAATGCCAATTGTGGTAATTTGAGCTCTTTCAAAGGGCGACCAAAGTAAAACAGCGCCGCCAAACCCATGCCGTGAATGGCACGATTACCATCTTGGCCCAAGAACACTTCATTGAGATAGGCTTCAAGAATCTGTTCTTTGCTATAATGCCATTCCAACAATATAGCCATGATGGCTTCATTGATTTTACGCTTGAGCGTACGGTCTGGTGTCAGATAAAAGTTTTTAATCAGTTGTTGAGTCAGGGTACTGCCGCCTTGCACCCAGTGGCCGGCCTTAAGATTAGCAACAAAAGCGCGTATCAAACCACGGAAACTCACACCATAATGTTCATAAAAACGGCGGTCTTCCATCGCGATTAGGGCATCTTTCAGTCCGTTCGGTACGTCGTCGGCCAAGCGCACCAAGATACGGTCTTCATTGTGAGTTGGATAGATTTTGCCTATCAATTTAGGTGGCAAACGTAGCAAAGCCAATTGGCGATTGGGATTCAATTCTCTTATCGATTTCACTCGACCGCCGGCAAAGCGCACTCGCACTCGACGTGAGGGGTCTTCGGCATCCCAAAACTTAAACGCACGAATTTTGATTGAAACCTCATTGCGGTTACGCTGATAATATTCTCCCGACTCATCAAGTTGAGAATCTTTACGATAGCCGAGGGCGGCCAGTTCGGAAGTCAAAATCTTAGGTGTCAGGCGCATCCCGGTGTAAAGTTCTAAGGGACGGGCATAAACACGCGCTGGTAAGGCCCAACGCTTACCTTCAAATTGCTCGCGGACTTTGATATCGAGTGAAATGACATAATAGCCCAGAAAAAACAGCACAAGAATTAGCGCTACCCAGCGCCATTTAAAACGAAAGCCCGTGCGGCGGGGTTGGGGGGGGCGCCTCGAGGTAGAATAAGTCCGACGACGAGGGCGGTGGGGGGGTTTTCTATTACGTGTGCGTGTCATTTTAAAAGTCCAACTATGAAATAATTTTTTTATTATAACCGGTTAAAGTCTAAACTTATAGACGGGCTTGAAAATGCTCGCCTTGTTTATTGATAATGCTTATTTAATTAAAACAAAGCATGCACTAAAAGTGAAGAGCGTAAATCGGCACGAGCGTAATTAAAAGCGCTCGTTAGCTAATGGGTAATTGGTAATGGGTAATTGGGTAATGGATTTGGGTGCCCAGCCCACATTGCAGTCTGTGGCATCTTTTTTCGTTTTTTTTGTATTTGGGCTTGGGAGCCATAGACTTAATCCCGTCACTTTAGACCACAAAACTTTGATTCTGGGAAACTATCACTTTTAATTGCACCCGATCTTGATTGATAGGCGTACTGCGTAATGCGTACTTTTTCTGTTATCTGTTATTATTATGCTACCTCTGGGTTAGCACAGTGCGTTCTTTTTAACTTTTTTTTAACTGCGTTCTTTTTAACCTTTTTTTTAACTAAATAATGTGATGTCTGAACCAAACCAAACCAACCAACAGTCCGTTGAAGCAAACGAAACCTTCGATCCTAGAGAGAAACTCGATTTCAGTGGAGTTAATACCTCGGTACCGACCGGCGACCAAGTCAAACACTATCAGGCGCGTTATCAGGCGCTTGAAGCGTTACTGGAATTTGCGGCTGAAAATGGCAAGCTTGACCCGCCTGATTTGGCGATGGAGGTGAAAAAACTCAAGAAAGTGTTTTTTTATACGCCCTCTGATGCTTTAGGTGTTGAAGAACTCTGCCACGCCGAGGCCGAGTTGGAAAAACTCTATGCGACGTTAACCGAAATGGTGAATCCCGTAAACATATTAACCTTACAGACCACATCAGATGCCCATCGGGTGCATAGGCCTTGGTGGCAGGCGGTGTTTTTGGGTTCAGGCTCGGTAGGCCGTAATTTTTTTCGGCAACTTTTCTGGGTAGCCGTGATACTGATGGGCTTGATATTTTTTAGAAAATATACCACCTTGGACATCGAGGAAACCGGTGGAAAAGATTCCCTAAGCTTCATCGACCCATTTTTGTATGGTGCGCTGGGTGCTTGGTTTTACCTGTATAAAAATCTGACTGATCTTTATACCAACCGCGCACTACACCCCAAAAAGTTATCTACCAATTGGTTACGTTTATTTATGGGGGCCTTGGCTGGCGGACTCATCGTTCACCTCTTCTGGCCTTTTATCGAAAAGATGATACCTAACAAGTCTCTTGACGTGACTCAAGGAGCCATAGGATTTTTAGCCGGCTACTCCGTCAACTTTTTTTACCGACTTTTGGATAGGTTTACTCAGGCCATTACTCCGAAAGAGACGGCCGAATCTCCTTCCGTTCCCACGACTCCAAGACAGGCACAAATCGATATCTTGACGAAACGCCTTAAGGAAATGACAGATGAGCAAGACAAAGTCGCTATTCGGCGATTACTAGAAAAACTGTAGTATTGGTCATTGGTAATTGCTATGGTTGCTGTCTCCATTGCCCATTGAGCGCATTCCCAAAAAAACGGGACGCAAGTCATCTGACACGGTGTCTATCATGAGGTTGGTCGCCCGTCAAATCAATGAGTTATATGAGCTACCCTTCAATAAGGGAATGCGCCCTTGCCCATTACCACCACAACATTTTCACCCTCACCCTATCCCTCAAGGATAGGGCGTGTCCCGTTCCACCGGTTAGGGTGATGAAAAAAAACGAGGATTTGTGACTGTGTGCAGTATATGTTGCAACAACAATAAGAGTATTTACAAATCACAGTGGTTTGGTTGCGCGACATTATTAGGGCCATACTTTAATTTGAAAACCTCATTTTATGGCCCACAAACTGACCAAAATAGCTACACAAAACTCATGGAAAAAAGTTCCAACTCACCGTCCCCAACGGAGTTTGCCAGATTCATCGAGTGATAACCTATTTGAGCGTAATTGAATTTCGTTCAAACTGAAAACGGTGAAACATCAATCACAACGGCGCTGCATTTGCCGATGGGCAATGCCAGCCTCGATAAACACATCACCCACTATCACAAAGTCCAGGCGTTGATAAAACGGTATCGCTTGCAGTTCGCATTAGACACCAAAACCACAAAATGAAAAAAAATCAAGTTCACGCAAAAGTTTGGCTCCGCGAAACTTTTGCCTGAAAAAGAGATTGACAGACAATAATTATTTGTAATAGAATGCATGTCGGAACTTAGGGAAGTTCAAGAAGGTAGGTATTAGCGGTTCAGTATGAAATGTTATACGGGTCTTACCTAGACTTATAATTAACATAAGATTAGCTTCAAAATCAATACTAGGCAAAAGTTTCTGAGAAACTTTTGCCTAGTTAAGTGTATATTATACATAGAGTCACAGATAATTATCTGTGACGTGGGGAGCTTACCCCTTAAACATAACTAATTCTACTATTTTTTTGGTAGTTTTGGCGTTTTTAAGTAAGAGTTGGGCATTGAGAAACACGTTTTTAAGGCCTTTTGCACAAGCCTGACGCAACAGCATTTTCAACATAGCAGTACCTACGCCCAACCCACGCCAGTCTTTGAGTACGGCCATTCGTCCAATCTGCCCATCTGGCAACAAGCGGCCCGTACCAATGGGCTTTTCTAGCACGTCACCAGCCAAAAAAACGGCCAGCACATGCGTTGCCTCTTGATCATGTCCATCCCATTCCAATTCTTGGGGCACACCGAGTTCTTTGACAAACACGGTTTCCCGAATCATTCGCAAAGCGGCCGCGTCATCAGGCCAGTGTGCGGGTTTAATGGTAAAGTTTTTGTCCATCATTCAGAACCAAGGACTAGGGGCAAGGTGCAAGGGGCAAGGAATAAGGGGCAACAATTTCCGTACCACCAACAGCCAAAAGCTAAAGTAGGCTAAAGCCTACTAAGCTGATTTAGGGTTTAAACGTGTGGCCTTACGAAAGGGATGCGAGACTAACCCTCTTGCAGTGCCCTGACACGTACTTGAGTTTTCAGACAACGGCTTTAGCCGTTGGCATTGGGGTGGTATGGAAACTTCCGCCTTACTGTACCTGCCAATTTTTCCTAGCCTCCCTCATTTTTCAAAGAGAATAGGACTTACGCACTCAGCAAACTAACCAATTGATTTTATTTAATAACTTTCCAAATACCTGCTTGGGCCTTTTAGACGTAACTGATTGAATATTCAATCAATTAATTTTGTCAATGCGTAAGTCCTAGAGAAGAATTTGGGCAGATGCAGGTATTTGATTTAGTCCGCATCGCCCTGAAAGGTGAAAGGTCAAACGAGTTGCTTATTCCCCCTTTCTCTATTTTCCCATGATCCCCTATTTCCGCTTTCCCCTTTTACCTTTACCCTCACTTCAGCCGAATTGATAAAATTTCGCCGTCGCGGCGGATTTGAATAGAGTAAGGGGTATATTGACTAAAACGTTGGGTCAAATATTCTAAGTCTTTGACCTTTCTGCGATTAAATCCAATAATGACATCACCCCGACGTAAACCCATTTCCCAAGCATTGCTGCCTTGAGTCACTTTATATACTTGTACGCCCTCTGTGCTGTCTTTTAATACCGCGCCTTTCAAATACTCGCTGATTTTACCACCATCAACTCGGTCAGTATCGGCAATAACGGCGTACAAATGGCGGGTGCGTCTTCTACGCACCACGGTGATTTTCACCCTCTCACCAATGCGTAACAAACCAATACGATTGCGGACATCAGATGCTGAATTAACGGCTTTGTTGTTGATAGCAGTGATAATGTCGCTCACTCGCAAACCGGCTTTCTGCGCTGGCGTACCCCGCTCAACTTTAACAATCACTGCCCCTTTCTTGTTGCCTTTTAAGCCAAACTCCGCCGCTAAGTCTGGCGTTAAATCCTGTATATGGATGCCCAACCGGCCACGCCGTACTTCACCAAATTGCACCAAATGTGGCACAACTTGATGCACCATATTGCTCGGAATGGCAAAACCTATCCCAACATTGCCGCCGCCGGGGGCAATAATGGCCGTATTGATGCCAACCAATTCTCCCCGTAAATTGACCAATGCGCCCCCCGAATTGCCCGGATTAATTGACGCATCAGTTTGAATAAAATCTTCATACCCTTCAATACCCAAGCCGCTACGTCCCAAGGCGCTGACAATGCCGGAAGTCACGGTTTGCCCCAAGCCAAATGGATTGCCTATTGCCACCACAAAATCACCCACCCGTAACTTGTCGGAATTGGCGAACGGCAAGGCCGTCAAACTTTCCGCAGGTACTTTTAAAAGAGCAACATCCGTTTCCGGATCGGCACCGATTACCGACGCGCTGAATTGACGACCGTCGCGTAAAGTGATAAATATCTCATCTGCTTTATCAATCACATGATGATTTGTCACCACATAGCCCCTGCGAGCGTTGATAACAACACCAGAGCCACGGCTTTGTTTTTCCGGTTTTTGTTCGGGAAGATTAAAAAAATGACGAAAAAACGGGTCATTTAACAGTGGATTGACGCGAGTGCTGGTACTTGAGATACCCACCACGGTTGGCAAGACTTTCTCCAACATTGGTGCAAGGCTTGGTAAGACATGCCCGGCCGCGCTGGTGGGCCATTCGGCAAAAGTGGGTTGTCCCATGAGTAACATGAGTAGGACTAGCCATAGAGACTTGTCTGTGAGTTTGTACATAATTAGCTGTTCCTAAAAAGTTGGACAAAATTGGACATTCTTAGGTAATTCGCGAACATGTTGATAATTCATAATATTGCAACTAGAGTCCTGGTTGAGCAGTCCCAACCGTTGGCATTCAATCCGGATCCCCGGTTGGTTTCATGCAACCATGTACTGTCAGAAATGAAAGCAGTCCCAGTTGGGTCAAACAGAGCTTCAAACCGAGATTTTAAATTTACCAACCTTCTTTTCTCTTGCTAAGTGTACGAGAAAACCTTTGTCGTTATGAGTCAACATGACTCATTTTTTAATATTATAAGTACCCGTGCAAGAGTTTGAAAGGTTTATGGATAAAAAAGTAACTGTTTTTGTTAGGTTTATTTTTTTTTAATACATGCACGGGTACTTAGTATTACTTGGTTTAATTTTAAAGTCATGATGATTTGTTTGTTGGAAAAATTGTACAAGAAAGTCTAACTTTGTCCAACTTTTTAGTAACAGTTAATTTGCTCCTTAATATAAAGGTTTTTATCGTCTCGGCGAGAACTGCTCTAGGACTTACGCATTGACTTATTAAATTAATTTAAAACGCCGTTTCGCCAATGGGGCGCGTTATGTCAATAAAATCAATTAGTTATTTGAATGAGTGCGTCAGTCTAAAAATCAATAAATAAAGGATCAAGTCCAAATTTGGAACTAGCAGAGCGTGACTGCAAGTAGGCCTTCGCGCCACCTGGCTTTTTATTTAACAACAATTATGAGAAAATGCCAAATGACTATGTGGCCCTAAAGTTGTAGGGTGGGCCGCTAAGCCGCAAGAAACCCGAGTTTTCTCACGACAACCCCGAAGGGGTTGAAAGTGAATAACTCTCGCCCGCTTGCCCACCAGACCACGGCATTTTACCCTAAGTATTTAATGGATTTTCGATCGACTGATTGTAGATAAGGATGAGCGTATAACAAAAAAACCGTGGGAACCCTTTGAGTGAATTTGACGAAAGTGAACTTGAAATTTGTCAAAATAGCTTTTACATTGCATTGCAATTTGCAAAATAACCCTTCTTGATTGGCCGGTTTAAATCGAAAATTTATAATAAAAACAATCTCTTTACCGTTTTGGTATCGATATTGCGTATTAATTCCTCTTGGCATCGTTTTGGTTTGGACTTAGGTTTTTTGTTGACAATCTTGGCGATGTTTAAACCGTCCAAAAACCGTCCAAAAAAAGAGCCCAAAGATGATATAATTTCTGTACATCAATTAATAATAAAAGTCAATACTTTTCCTAAAACTCTCGTCATCTGAAAATGTTTTAACTTGACTTTAATTTCATTTTTGAGTATGAGTTACCTAACTAAGGGAGGAAAAATTCTTGGCATCCCGTCAAAAAAACGTTGGGACTTATTAATGACAGTCATACATAAAATTGGCTTTAAAACGTTTAGGGGGCGGGGTGGCGAGATTGACAGACAGATAATAAGTAACCCTGAGCGCAAGCGAGGGATAATGGGCTGATACTCCCTTATTCACTTCAACTTTATCACTTTATCTATTCACATAAACTGTAACATGTCAATAGATGTCAATAGAATTGTTATCGTGCGGTACAATGTCATCAACTAAACTTTTTGGTCATGAGGCTTTGGGCGAATTGCGAATTGCCATTCGCCCCAAAGCCATTCCCAACATTACAAAGGGAGAAAAATGCAATGTCTATAAGACCTAAATTGAATTTAGGGATAGTGTGTTTTCTGATGTTGAGTAGCAACATCGTTTTGGCTGAGGACCAGCCTGAACTCAAACTGACTCCAACCGCTTTAGACTTTAAGAATATCGTGGTCAAGGAAACCAGTGCGGAAAAAACCCTCACCCTGAAAAATACCGGAAAAGCGGAACTCAAAAGCCTCCGTATCACTCTTGCCGGGGATCACAAAAGTGATTTTGCAAAGGCCGACACAAGTACTTGCGGAAATACGCTCGCGGCCGGGGAAAGTTGCAAAATCAACCTCACTTTTACGCCCAAAGCCGAAGGTGCCCGTTGGGCCACTTTGACGGTGAGCTCGAATGCACCGAGCAGTCCCACTGAAATCGTCATCAAAGGCACCGGGATAGTACTCCGGCCCGCCGTCAAATTGAGCCCAACCGCTTTAGACTTTAAGAATCAACCGGTTAAGGAAACCAGTGCGGAAAAAACCCTCACCCTGAAAAATACCGGTAAAGCGGAACTTTCAAGCCTCCGTATCACTCTTGCCGGGGAACACAAAAGTGATTTTGCTCGACTCGACACAAGCACTTGCGAAAAGACGCTCGCTGCCGGGGAAAGTTGTAAAATCAACATTACCTTTACACCCAAAGCAGAAGGTGCCCGTTCCGCCACTTTGACGGTGACTTCCAATGCGGCCAGCAGTCCCACTGAAATCCTCATCAAAGGCACCGGGATAATACTCCAGCCGGCCGTCAAATTGAGCCCAACCACTTTAGACTTTAAGAATATCGTGGTCAAGGAAACCAGTGCGGAAAAAACCCTCACCCTGAAAAATACCGGTAAAGCGGAACTCAAAAGCCTCCGTATCACTCTTGCCGGGGAACACAAAAGTGATTTTGCAAAGGCCGACACCAGCACTTGCGAAAAAACGCTGGCCGCCGGGGAAAGTTGTAAAATCAACATTACCTTTACACCCAAAGCAGAAGGTGCCCGTTCCGCCACTTTGACGGTGACTTCCAATGCGGCCAGTAGTCCCGATGAAATCGTCCTCAAAGGCACCGGGATAGTACACCGGCCGGCCGTCAAATTGAGCCCAACCACTTTAGACTTTAAGGATATCGCGGTCAAGGAAACCAGTGCGGAAAAAAGCATCACCCTGAAAAATACCGGTAAAGCGGAACTTTCAAATATCCGCGTCAAGATTGACGGGCCTCACAAAAGTGATTTTGCTCAGGCCGACACAAGTACTTGCGAAAAAACGCTCGCCGCCGGGGAAAGTTGCAAAATCAACCTCACCTTCACGCCCAAAGCTGAAGGTGCCCGTGAAGCCACTTTGACGGTGACTTCAAATGCACCGAGCAGTCCCGATGAAATTCTGCTCAAAGGCACCGGGGTAATATACAGGCCGGCCGTCCAATTGACCCCAGCCACTTTGGATTTTAAAACGCAAACGGTCAAGGAAACCAGCCGTGAACAAACGCTCACCTTGAAAAATACCGGTCAAGCGGAACTTTCAAATATCCGCCTCAAGATTGACGGCGATCACAAACGTGATTTTTATCGGCTAAATTCAAGCACTTGCGAAAAAACGCTGGCCGCCGGGGCCAATTGCAAAATCAAGATCACCTTTACGCCGAAGGCCGCGGAGGCCCGTCAGGCCACTTTATCAATTACATCAACGGCCCTGAGCAGTCCAGATGATATTATACTGAAAGGTACCGGGGTTGAGGATAAAGAGCCAGATACTACACCAAAAGCCCAACTGAAACCAACGTCTTTAGACTTTGGAAATCATGCGCTTAATGCTTCCAGTGATATCCAGACTGTCACCTTAAAAAATGGGGGTGCGGGTGGCCTAAGAAACCTCAGTTTCACAATTGAAGGTGCCAACAAGGACGATTTTGGGACACCCTCAAGCACTTGTAAAAAAACACTTGCCGCTCGGGATGCGTGTACAGTTGATATTATTTTCACGCCGACGGCTGCGGGTGTGCGTGAAGCCACTTTGACGGTGATATCTAATGCAACTAGCAGCCCAAATACGGTCACACTGACCGGTATTGGCGTGCCTGATGATCAACCCATTGTCAGACTGATGCCGACTTCCTTGAGCTTTAAGAGACAAACGGTTTTTGAAGCCTCGGCTGAAGAAATCGTCACCCTGACTAATGATGGTTTGGTTGATCTGACAAATATTGACATCACAGTTGAAGGTGATCATCCTGATGATTTTGCGCGTCAAGCGTCAAGCACTTGCGGGGAGACGCTGTTTGCCGGGGAAACTTGCGATATCAATCTCACTTTTACGCCGATGGAGGAAGGAACACGAGAGGCCACGTTGATTGTTGCTTCTAATGCGATTAGCAGCCCTGATACCGTCACGCTTAAAGGTGTAGGAAAAGCGCCGGCTATCCCATACCCCAGCTTAGGTAACGCGATTGCTACTGACGCGGAGGGTAACTTGATCGAAACCCAGGTTAAATTTTGGGGGGGGGTTTCTATTGCGGTTGAAGATGAGAATGGCGAATTGAAAGGGGGTGAATTTCAAACCGCCTTGGATGTCAAGCCTTCTCAGGTCTTTATTGTGGACGGCGTGATTTCTGCTATTCCAAGGCAACAGGTTGATCAACAAGCTGACACGCTAGTGGTTGGGTTCTACGTTGTCGAAAAAGATCAAGAAGGTAACCTGATCTTGAATAACGACAGTGCGAGTGCTGAAAACTGCGATATCACCCTGCTCTCAAAAGCCGGCATTGGAAGCGGTTTCTACAGAAAAATAAGAAACGAGACTGTTTGTGATGATTCCTTTGAAGAGGACATTGAGGTAGGTGATGATTTCTTTGAAGAGGGCGCTGAAGGGGTGTGTGTGCCTGGTGTCGAAGAATACTTTAAGGGGTGGGATGGCAACCCAGTCGAACTCGAAGCTTACGAAACAGTGTCCTTGACAGACACCGTGATGTTGACAGACGAAAACGACCGGGCAATATACAAAGGGCCATTTGGCGGTATGGGGCATATCTGCATCTACTTTGGTTATCGGTTGCCTGATGGGACTTTGGTGTATAACGGTGAACAACCCATTAATATCCGGATCAGAGAGTAATCTGCCCCCGCCCAAAGCCCATAATTCTCCCCGTTGGGGCTTACAGAAAGGGTTCTTCCAGGTAGATACACTGGCTGTATTAATTCTCCCCGTTGGGGCTTCCAGAAAGGGTTCCAGGTAGATACACTGGCTGTATTAATTCGCCCGTTGGGGCTTTCCTGGTAGATACACAGGCTGTATTAATTCGCCCCGTTGGGTTTTTGACTATTAAACCCTTAACATTAATACGTCAATAACCCGAAAATTGTGGGCCATAGAGTGAAATGAGTCAGTAAATGCTTTTTTAACTGATTGATTTAAAAGTCATTATCAATAAATATTTGATAGAATTAATAATTCTATAACTCACTGATATTTAAAGTCGAACTCACGTTATTAAAGCCAGTGTAACTATCTGGAATTCACAATTAGCAATTCACAATTCATAATTCACAATTAGATTCATTTTTCATTTTCAAAATGGATGTTATATTAGCTCAACCTCGTGGTTTTTGTGCGGGGGTGGTACGTGCAATAGAAATCGTTGAGCGTGCGCTTGAAATTTATGAACCCCCAGTTTATGTCTTACATGAAATTGTCCACAATCGTTATGTGGTGGATGACTTGAAAAAACGAGGGGCCGTGTTTGTAGAAACGCTAGACGAAGTGCCGCTTGGTACCGTTTGTATTTTCAGTGCTCATGGCGTGGCAACAACGGTGGTTAAAAATGCCGAACTGCGCCAATTACAAGTGATTGATGCCACCTGTCCTCTCGTCACTAAAGTTCATTCGCAAGCGCAGCGATATGCCCAAAAGGGTTTTGAAATCATTATCATAGGTCATGCGGGGCACCCAGAGGTGGAAGGAACACGCGGTTGTGTGGATGGGCCGGTACATGTGTTATGCACCCCTGATGATGTGATGGCGTTACAAATACAAGATCCAGAGCGCGTGGCTTATGTTACTCAAACCACCTTAAGTGTTGATGATACCCGCGATGTGATTGAAGCTTTAATAGCGCGTTTTCCCAAAATCCAAGGCCCCGCATTGAATGATATTTGTTATGCGACCCAAAACCGTCAAAATGCGGTGCATCAATTGGCCTCTGATATTGAGGTGCTATTGGTGGTGGGGGCCCATAATAGTTCTAATTCTAATCGCTTGCGCGAAGTGGGTACACTGGCCGGCGTAAGGGCCTATTTGATTGAAGAGGCCGACGATTTACAAGCTAACTGGTTTGCTAACAATCCCACCGTCGGTATTACAGCCGGTGCGTCTACTCCGGAAATATTGGTAGATGGTGTGCAGCAACGCTTACATCGTTTTGGTGTTACAACGGTCAAAACGATGCCGGGTAAGGAAGAAAGCACCACGTTTCGTATTCCCGTTATTTTGTTAGGCGATAAATCGCCTACTACAAACTCTACAAACTCTACAAACTCTACAAACTCTACAAACTCTACAAACTAATCCAACATTTGAGAATATGGAACTTTCTTCTCTCAGCGCGATTTCTCCCATTGATGGCCGTTATGCTAATAAAACTCTCGTGCTGCGGCCCATTTTTAGTGAATTTGGCCTTATCAAAAAACGGGTATTCGTCGAAATTCGTTGGTTGCAATTTCTCTCAGCCCTTCCTGATATTGTTGAACTTCAACAGCTCCGAGATTTTAATAACTTCCTTTTAAACCTTGTCGATAATTTCTCTGTCGAAGACGCACAGCGAGTTAAAGACATTGAACGTACCACTAATCATGATGTTAAAGCGGTAGAATATTTTATCCGCGAAAAAATCGCCGATTATCCAGAATTGGGGGCGATGAGTGAATTTATCCATTTTGCTTGTACTTCGGAAGATATCAATAACTTAGCGTATGCTTTGATGTTGCGCGAAGCGCGAAGTGAGGTGATATTGCCGAAGATGGAGGCGGTGCTAACGGCATTGACGAAACTGGCCGAACAATATGCCGATATTCCGATGTTGTCGCGCACACATGGGCAACCGGCGTCTCCGACAACGGTGGGTAAAGAAATCGCGAATGTGGCCTTTCGCCTACACCGTCAACGTGAACAGGTGGCACAAATACCTTTAATGGGTAAATTCAATGGCGCGGTGGGTAATTACAATGCCCATTTGGCGGCCTATCCTAACCTCAATTGGGCCGACATCGCGCAACAATTTGTGACTCAACTTGGTTTAGCGTGGAATCCCTACACAACTCAAATTGAGCCGCATGATTATATGGCGGAATTATTTGATGCCTTGGCTCGTTTCAATACCGTGCTCATTGATTTTTGCCGTGATACTTGGAGCTATATTTCGTTGGGCTATTTTAAGCAAAAAACGGTTGCCGGCGAAGTGGGTTCTTCTACTATGCCGCACAAAGTGAATCCGATTGATTTTGAAAATGCTGAAGGTAATTTGGGTATTGCTAATGCTTTGTTTAGCCATTTAGCGACAAAACTACCTATTTCGCGCTGGCAACGAGATTTGACGGATTCGACAGTGTTACGCAATCTGGGTGTCAGCATGGCACATAGTTTGATTGCTTATGAGTCTTGTCTTAAGGGTATTGGTAAACTAGAAGTCAATCGCTCGGTGATTGACGCGGATTTAAATCAAGCCTGGGAAGTGCTGGCGGAACCGATACAGACGGTGATGCGTCGCTATGGTGTAGCGCATGCTTATGAAAGCTTGAAGGAATTGACGCGAGGACACGGTATCGACAAAGCGAGTTTGCAGACATTTATTGCACAGTTGCCGATTCCAGAAGATGAGAAAACGCGCTTACTTGAGCTAATGCCTGCTACTTATACCGGTAATGCGGTTGCACAAGCTCAGGATTTTAGTCTGCGGTAAGTACAACGAATTGCGCGGATAAACGAATTGGCGTTCCATCCGCCACAGCGTTTCCCTGTATTTCGCGTAATTAGTTGTACTTAGCTGAAAGCATCTAAACCATTTCATGGCCCTCAAAACGTCCAAATAACCCTAAAATTTATAGGTGTAATGATTGGATTGCGGTAAGTACAACGAATTGCGCGGATAAACGAATTGGCGTTCCATCCGCCACAGCGTTTCGCTGTATTTCGCGTAATTAGTTGTACTTAGCTGAAAGCATCTAAACCATTTTATGGCC